>Ga0302277_1000012_pt1 | contig 221902 bp, 432 predicted proteins | sample III_Bog_N3_1_FD_198759 | JGI IMG/M metagenome (GOLD analysis project Ga0302277, IMG submission 198759) | Peat permafrost microbial communities from Stordalen Mire near Abisko, Sweden - III_Bog_N3_1 | ecosystem: Environmental > Terrestrial > Soil > Wetlands > Peat | place: Sweden: Abisko... | reverse complement strand
GTTACTTAAATGAGTTTTGTTATAAGTATAATAGGCGGTATTTTGGAGACAAATTATTTGACAGGTTACTAATTGCTTGTGTAAGTTACAAAAACAATATTTAAGGTATCCAAGCGGATACTCATATTAAATATATTATGACAAAAGAAGAATTAAGTGAATGTTTTTATGATAAGTTTAATTCATGCTATCCAGTTGTAAATAATCTATATCCTAAAAGTATATTCTGGTTTTATGATGAAAAATATATTAGAAAATGTAAACTATCTAAATTAAATAATATTAAAATTACTTTACCTAATAAAGTTAACGGTATTTGTTTATTTGAACAGGATTTAACATATAAATATTTATGGTGTGATTATGAAAAAATTTGGTCATTTTTTGAAAATAATTACATTATGAGTTATCGTGGCGTTCAAAATTTAATAAATGATATAATATTTGATTGCGTAAAATTAAATAAGTTAACATCACAAATGGAATGGACTAATAAAAATAGAGATTTAGAAATATCTAATTGTATCATATTAAATGATTTAGCATCAGATATTATATCAGAATCTAATAAAATAATAATAAATGAGGATATTAAATTAAGTTTATATACTCCTTTAAAAACTTCACTAAATAATTTTAATAATTTCAATAGATTATCCGATTATAAACCTAAGAGAAGTTATTTTTATAAGATTAATTGAATATGAATAAAATTGAATTGTATACATGGTTTTGGACTATATTTAATTCTTGTTATCAAGTTAAGAATGATAATTATCCAGATAATATATATTTTTTTTATGATGAACAATATATTAGAAAGATTAAGTTATGTAAAATAAGTAATCAAGAAATTACTCTACCAGATAAAGTTAAAGGAATATGCTTATTTAAAATAGTACATACAAGAGTATATGAATATTTATTATGCGATTATGATCATATTTGGAAATTTATTGCTGATAATTATATAGGTAATTATATAGGTAATCATGATGATATACAATTAATGATAAAAGATATAATTTCAACAGATAAAAATTTAAAGAAATATATTCCGAGTTATTTTAATCAAGATGGTTCTGAAAAAAATGATCCTAAATTTAAAATTTTTAAAAATATTTAACACATTATATATCTGACTTATAAAATTAAAGGATTACCTTTGTTGAATAATTAAAAACTAAATCGCAATGAAATTACACAAAAAAGAAATTCTAAAATATGCCATTAAATGGGCGATTGTTGCTTATCTTATTCTTTCTGTAATATATTTCGTTTTTATTCATCATTAAAAAATATATTATATAAATATATTGGAGCATTGAGCGATATTTTTAAAAAGTTCGATCTATTATAGATTGAACTTTTTTGTATTAATAATTTGTTCTAATTCTTCTTTATTTTTGGATAAATGTTCAATATCGTAATCTCTAAATAATAATACCTTATCATCATTAATTTTTGCATTCCATAATCCATCTGGAATATTATCATATGTTACTGCATAAGGATATCTATTGCTCCAATTAACGTTTATAATTTTACCTATTTTATTTTCTATAAAATTTTGTTCTTTTTCATAATATGTTGGTAATTTGTCATGAAAATGTGAGCAAATAACATAGTCACCTACTTCAGGTTTATTTTCATCCATTTCATATAGTTTAAAATTTGTTATCATATATTAAATTTATTAGTTTGTAATATTATTTCTAATTCATTTCTATTTTTAGACCAATATTTTATATCTTCTAAGTTAATAGTATATTCACTTCCTCTGTTAGGATAAAAATATTCTATTACATAACATTTAATGCTTATATTGATACGTATTAATTTACCAATATGAGTATCTATAAATTCTCTATATTCAGGATTTAATGTATATTTACCATCGCAAATGACATAGTCACCTACTTCAGGTTTATCTTCATTCATTTCATATAATTTAAAATTTATTATCATGTTATTATATATAAAAAAATTATATATTATTTTAAGAATAGTACATTTGTGAAAATTCACTATATTTTATTATTATTTTAACCATATTTATGTTGTTAAATTCCACTATAATATATTGATTAATATTTATGATATTTGGAATTAAATATATAATGTTATGAAGCATCTTAAACATTTCAGTGAGCGTAAAGATAAGCCAGAAATTGGTGATTATGTTATAATCAAAACTGCTTCTGGAACTGAAAAAGTAGATTTTATTAATAATAACATTGGATATATTGATAGAATGTTTCATAGTTATTATGTTATATTATATGATATAGATAAAGATAAAGATAAAGATAAAGAACAAGAACCTGGTCAATGGAATGATATATATAATAAAGAAGATTTAAAGAAGTTATCATTTTATGCACAACATTATGAAATAAAATATTGGTCTAAAGATAAAGAAGAATTAGAAATATTATTACAAGCAAATAAATTTAACATATGAAACATATTAAAAAATTCGAGTCAAATTATGAAGAATATCCTGAAATTTGGAAAGGAGATTATGTAGTTTGTAAAAGTAGATATTATTCAAGTATATTTGATTATAATATCGGTAAAGTAATCAGAATAATGGAAGGTCCAACTCATTTTTATACATATGTAGTAGAGATTGGAACAGCTAATGGATATCAAAATTATAGTAGGGATGAGATATTATTACATTCTCATGATTTAGAATATTTAAAGAAAAATAAAGAGATTTTATTAAGTGCTGATAAATTTAACATATAATTATGAAGATAAAAAGATTTAACGAAAGTAATAGTAATTTTAAATTATATTTTAAAAAATATAAATGTGATGACTATAATATTAAAATATTATATAAGGATATTAATGATTTAATTGATTCTGGAAATCTATTATATGATTTATATTATTATGAAGAAGGAAATAGTTGGAATTTTTTATTATATGCATATGTTAATGAATCATTTTATAATTTTTATAATTTGAATACTTTTGAAATTTCTATATTATATACAGATTTAAGAGAATTAAGAAATGAAATATTTACTTCTAATTATAAAAAAATAACTAAGGAAGATATTAATGATATATATATTTCTACTATGGCAAATAAATTTAACATATGAAAGTTAGAAAATTTAATGAAAGTTTAAATGAAGATGAGCCAAAAATTGGAGATTATATTATAATTAAATATGATAGCATAGTTGGTAATGCTTATAATTTTATCACTAATAATATTGGTAAATTTATTAAATATAATAGCAATCGTACGTTTCCATATCAAATTGAATTTTTTAATATTCCAAATGATATAGAATCATATTTTAATAATAATTGTAGAAATTATAAATATGAAGAAATATTATATTGGAGTAATAATAAAGAAGAATTAGAATTATTAATACAATCAAATAAATTTAACATATGAAGATAAAAAGATTTAATGAAAAAATAGATGATTATAATTATATTAAAGATAAAGTTTATTATAATGTTTATTATATTGATCATATATCGGAAAATAAATTATTAAAATTATCAAATAATATAAAGGAATTAGAACAATATAATATTGATTATGATATATTTTATAAAGATAATAATATGTTTTTATTTATATATCCACATTATACTTTATATCATGTATTTTCAGAAGATTATATTTCGTCATCAGCAAAAAATAAAGAAGAAAATAGAATAGACTATTTAAACTCTGGTTATAAAAATGTTAGCATAAATGATATAGAATTATTAATACAATCAAATAAATTTAACATATGAAGATAAAAAGATTTAATGAAAGTAGTGAAATACATAAGTTTTGGCTAATAAGAACTGATGAACCTTATTATGAGATTAGTTTAAGAAAATTGAAATGGCCTGAATATGATATAAATAGGATGATAATTAAAAATGAGCATATTATTAAGTTTAATACTATTTATGTAAGTGATGAATATCAATGGATGCCAGGAAATAATTATGGTAAAAATTATTATGAAAAAGAAAACTATATTTACCAAGGTGAAGTAAATGTAACTGATGAAGATATATTAAATTATGATATTCAAAAAAATTCAAAGAAATTTAACTTATAATATGAAAATAAATAGATTTAATGAGAATATAAATGAAAATGAGCCAGAAAAAGGTGATTATATTTTATGTAATATAAATATTGATGTTCCTATATTTAATTTCATAAATAATACTATTTCTAAATTATATGATAAGTATATCTGGAATAATCTTCAAAGAGTTTATATTATTCAATATGATAATGTACCAAATGATATTAAAGATCAATTTTCAAAACATAATAGAAATGATAAGTCATTTTATACATTTGATATAGCTAAATGTGCTATAAAAAATTGGAGTAAAAATAAAGAAGAATTAGAAATGATATTAAAATCAAATAAATTCAATATATGAAAGTTAGAAAATTTAATGAGAGTGTAAATGATGAATTAAATGTTGGAGAACCAGAAATAGGTGATTATGTCATATGTGCAGATGATATAATTATTTCTAAATTTAGTGACAGGAGTGATATAAATTCATTTATAAAATCTAATATTGGTAAGTGTACAGCAATAAAAAATGATGAGACTTATCCATACATTATTAATTATTCTGATATTCCATGGGATTTAAGAAGTTTTTTTAATTCTAATAGTACACGAGTGAAGCGTTTTGAAATAGCATATTGGTCAAAGAATAAAGAAAAATTAGAAATGATATTACAAACAAATAAATTTAATTTATAAATTAAATTTAGATACTGCTATAATATATTTTATATCTTCTCTTTTTATTTTGGCATGATTTTATTCTAGCATATAATTTTTTAATTGTTTCATATTTTCATAACTTGAATTATAATATGTACTTTTTAATAATGCTGTTGATGGTTTTATAAAATATAAATAAATATAATTATTTATTTCATATAAATAATATTGTATTTTATTTTTTTCTATATCATCTAAATCCGCATCTAAATATCTAATATCCTTATGTAATATTTTAATATCATAGTCATCACATTTATATTTTTTAAAATATAATTTAAAATTACTATTACTTTCATTAAATCTTAATATTTTCATTTTATATGTTAAATTTATTTGCAATAATTTTTAACTTCATTTCTTCTAATGTGGGTGCGATATCTAAAATTTGCTCAATTAGAAATACTCTAGTATTCTTAATATATTCATTTCTATTATTAATGTTATAATCATAAAAAAAATTTTATGAGTATCCGTTTGGATACCTAAAATATTGTTACTTTTATTCTACTTTAAAAGGCTATATATTAAAAAGATAGCTGTAATTAGAAAAAAAAATAGATGCTATTAAGCTTCTATTGGAGAACTATATCTAACAGAAATCTATAATTGATATTGAAATTGAAATTCTTTACCAACATTTAAAGACATATGTATTAAACATAAATTATAAATAATCCATAAAGACAAAGTCAATGTAATGTGGCTTTATGGATATACTGCAATTAGAATGAAAAGAACTTATTAGTACAAATTCATCTTGATGCTTATTTACAATACTTTCAGTGCTATTTTAATTGAGTATTGAATAAATTTAAAACGAAATTTGAAATTAAATTATTTGACAGTTTACTCATTGGTGTGTAAATTAAAAACAAATATTAAGGTACTCAAACGGATACTCATAAAAAATTTTGTAGGGATTCAGGTATATTGTTATATTTAACTATTAATGTACATATATTATTATATTTATCATATGTTAATTTTATAATTTATCCTGGATTATTTATTAAATAATCTAAAATTATTCCATGATCATTCATTAAAACATAATCTCCAACTTGTGGAATAATATTATCTATATTCTCATTAAATTTTAATATTTTCATTATAAATTAAATTTATTTGTTTGTAATATAGATTCTAATTCAGATTTATTTTTTGACCAATATGTAACATCAAAATATCTTCTTTGTTTTGATTCCCTACCATTCCAACCTGGAAAATCATCATATTCAATTAAATATCTATTATCATTAATTGATATTATTTTACCTATGTTATTATTCAGATATATATCATATACAGATCCTTTTTCATAATACATACCGTCAGATGAATTATTATCATTTAAACATATTACATAATCTCCAACCTCAGGGTTGCCTTCATTTAAACTTTCATTAAATCTTTTTATCTTCATTTTAATTATTAATTATATTTATAATATCATCAATTTTAATTACTTTATGATGAAGAGTATTAGTAATATATTTTTCAAATTCTAAAAATGATTTAAATGATTGATATCTACTAATTTTAAAATGATAATTTTCAACTAATTCTTTTTGAATTTTATTAGAAGGAACGCAATAAATAATAAATTTATTTATATTATCATAACAAAATAAATATTTAATACTTGAATTATCCAATAACTTAATATATTGATAAATTTTATGAATAAATGCATTTGTATTATTTTCTTCTTTATTTTTACCATCATAAACAAATCCTTTGAAATAATATATCAAAGGTTCTTCTAATCTCTCATTAAATTCTTTATATGTTTTCATTAAATTCTTTATATTCTATTTATTATTATAGATTAAATTTATTAGCTTGTAATATGGTTTCTAATTTATTTTTATCTTTACTGTAATATTTTATTTCATCACGACTAATTTCAAATCCTTTATCATTTTTTGTAGTCGTAAGATATATAAGATATATTTCAAGACTTTTAGGTAAGTTATTATAAGAAATAATATAATTATCATCTTTATATATTGGATATCTAATTATTATTCCTATATTATTACTAAGAAAATCTTTAAGATCTTTGAATGGTTCAAATCCTTCTCCAGAATAAATATCACATATCGCATAATCTCCTAAATCTGGTGCATTATAGCTTTCGTATATTTTTAAATGTTTCATATGCTATATATAATTTTAAAAAATTTAAAAATATAAATTATAGTTAATATATAAATAACAAGAACTTATGATAAATTTCATAGGTTCTTTTTTATGATTAAAAATTTAAATATATAGATGAAATGAATTCTAATTATGAAGATAAAAAGATTTAATGAAAATTATAATGATGAAATAAATGTTGGAGATTATGTAATATGTAAATATACCTCAAATCATTATGTTAATGATTTTGTGAATAATAATATTGGAAAAATAGTTAATATAGATCAGAATAATATATATCCATATACTGTACAATATGAAAATATTCCGAATGATAATAATATACGTACCGAAATAATAAAAAATGAAAAGGACTCATTTGTATTTAATGATAGTGAGATATTATATCATAGTGAAAATATAATTAAAAACGAAGATATTCCGTTATTAATGGCAGCAAGTAAATTTAATATGTAAATATGAAGATAAAAAGATTTAATGAGAATAATTTAGATGATTCTAATAATTTATTTTATATTTACGAATCTGGTACTTTTAGTAAAAATGATAATAATATAAAAAATTTATTAATACTTATTAATAAATTAAAAGATAATGATATTTATTTTGAACTATATATGCGTATGCATAAAACTATTATATATTTTACAGTGTATGTGTTACCCAAAAATGAGATAGAAGAATCTATATTTAGTACAGATATTTATAATTTTCATCATTTAAGTGGTGTAAATACGTTTTACTTAAATAAACAACGTATGATAGAAATTAATAAAAAATATAATGATATTGGATTTAAAAAAATTGAAAATGATGATATCACTGAAGATTATATAGAAATGTTATATAATTTAGATAAATTTAACATATAATATGAAGATAAACAGATTTAATGAGAATATAAATGATGATATAATTTATGTTTATAATAAATTATATGGTTCGAATTATAATTCAATAGATGAAATAAATAATGATTTATTTTTATTTGATATGTATAATGTAGCATATGACATATTAAAAATTCCAAATAAAGATATTATAGGAGTTTATGCGCAATTACCATACGATTTTGAATTGATAAATTTGCCAAGTGAATATAAATCATATAAATTTTTTGATAATATTGAAGAATTGAAAAAAAAAATATCATATCAAAATAAAATTTCAAAAGAAGAATTAGAATTATATATACAATCAAATAAATTTAACTTATGAAAATAAATAGATTCAATGAAAATAATAATATTCAATTTAAAGTATTTTATAAAAGATATTCAATTTATGAAAATGATGATATAGATTATGAAAATGATGATATAGAATTTTTATTACAAGATTCGGAATATTTAAATGATTGTAAAATAAATAATATTATTTATTATAAATATTTTGATCAACTATTGCCAAATCATTTTACATTTAAAATATATGCATTTCCTATTAATATGGATGAAAAAGTTATTATTGATAGGATGAATTTTAATTATATTAAAACTGAAGATGATATTTCTAAAAGTAGCTTAAATCCAAATGATTTATGGACAGAAGTTGAATACGATGAAATAGAGGTGACAATAAATTCTAAAAAATTCAATATATAATATGAAGATAAACAGATTCAATGAACAACTTAATTATAATTTACCTGAAATTGGAGATTATGTCATATGTGAAGATGAAAGTATGTGGGAAAAATCTTACATTAATAATAAAATAGGTAAAATTATTGATTATAAAAAAGGAGTCAAATATGAATATTCTGTAGAATACGTAGAATACTCTGATATATTACCTGTTAGTAGAGAAGAAATTAAATATTTTAGTAAAAATAAAAAAGAATTAGAAATGATATTACAATCAAATAAATTTAACATATAATATGAAGATAAAAAGATTCAATGAACAACTTAATTATAATTTACCTGAAATTGTAGATTATGTTATATGTGAAAATGAAGATGAAGCAAAAACATTAAATTCTTATATTGATAATAAAATAGGAATTATTATTAATGTTAGAGTAGGAGGATTTAAATATCCATATGTAATAAAATATAATTTTGATAAAAAAATATTAAAAGATTTAGAACTTTTTACTGCATATGGATACTGATGCATTTCCTTTTAGTATAGATGAAATTAAATATTTTAGTAAAAATAAAGAAGAATTAGAATTGATATTACAAGCAAAAAATTATAATTTATAATTATGAAAATACAAAGATTCAATGAACAGATTAATGATATTAAGTTTAAAAAATTTACTAAAGTATATTCAAATGTAAATAATACAAATAAACAAATATTATATAGAAATATTGAAAAACTTAATAAATTTGATATTAAATATGATATATACTATTGTTTAATGAAAGGAAATTTTTTATATATCGCTGTAAACGCATATTTAAATTTTCCGACTGAAGGATTTCCGCTATCACAAATGAATTTTATTCCAGATGATAACTTAATTTCAAGTGAAGAATTAGAACGATATAAAGATTCTCTAATAAATTCTGGTATTTGGATTGATATAAAAAAAGAAGATATTTATGAATTGATTGATATTACTGAAAATTCAAATAAATTTAATTTATGAAATATATAAAAACATTTGAAAAAATAAAAATTTATTCAATATATTATAAAAGATTTAATTATTATAGTGATGATATAATGAAAAATATTAATATGCTAGATAATAATAATATAAAATATGATATTTATTATCAGATCAATTCTAATAATAATAATCATTCTATTATGTTATATATTTATTATAATAAATCAGATTGTCAAATTTTAATTGATAATAATTATAATTACTTACCTACTTTAACATCTTTATATTGTTCAATCAAATTATATGAAATTAGAAATAAAATATCAGAATTACCTTCAACTCTAAATTGGAATCATATCAATAAAGATGAATTATTAGAAATTCTATTAATAATGAAATTAAAATCTCAAACAGATAAATTTAATCTATAGTGTGTAATTTTTTACCAATTTGAATAAAATTATAAATTTCATTCTTATCTAAATTATCATATAAATTTTTTATTACATTAAAATATTTAATAGCATTACTTGATAATTTTCTGTGTATTTATTATCTCTCAAATTTTCATAATATTTTGATATTTCTTTGAATCCTGAAGCAGCATCAATATTTTCATTTTTCATAGACAATGAGCAGTTTTCTGTAGATATACCAACAAAGAAAGAATAAACATCATTCTTTTCATCTGATTGCATCATTTGAGTGCCTTGATTAATTCATCAATTGATTTGTTTTGTTTCTGTGATTGAGCTGAGAATGCTACTGATAATAATATAGCAGCAGTTAGTAATCCTTTCTTACCGTAATCGATAAATTTATTCCACCATGTACCAATATTTTCATCTATCACATTAAAATTTTCAAAATTTTTTAATCTTTTCATTATAATATTTTTATTTTTATTTAACGTTATTTATTTGTTTTATATGTTCTATATATTAAAATAAATTCATATCTTTGTACTTCAATTAATATGTATAATTAAATCCTAAATTATTATGATTCAAACTTTAATATCAACTGTTTTAGTAATTTTTATTACTATTTTTTATTTTATAAATTTACGCAATAGGAAAAAAACAGGCAAATAAATGGAGACTACAGACGGAGTAACTCGTCGAGTACCAGAAACAAAAGAAGATTTAGTTAGTTATCTATATTATATAGATACTAAAAAAATTGAATCTTATGTGAGGAAACGTAAAGTACAAAAACTTTCTAAATTTTGGTTTATTAAAGCAATTTCAATTTATATTGAAAATGCTAAATTTAATTGCTCAAACAGAAATTTTTCGACTCTTACTGATGAGGAAATATTAAATGGAGTAGAACTTAAAGATATTGTAGAATATTTGAAAAATAAAAGAAAATGAAATCAACATTATTAACAAGAGATGAATTTAGGAACTCTGTATTTAATAGAGACTCATTTATTTGCGTTTTATGTAATAATCCTGCTATTGATGTACACCATATAATTGATAGAAAACAATTTACTGATGGTGGTTATTATATTGATAATGGTGTTTCTTTGTGTTCTAAGCATCATATTTATGCTGAGAATGGAATTGTATCATGTAATGAATTAAGAGCTAAGGCTGGTATTAAAACAATCATATTACCTGACGAATTTGATGAAACATTAGAATACGATAAATGGGGAGAACCTATTGCAGAGTGTAATAGATATAAATATCCAAGAACATTACATTTTGAGTGGTCAGAAGGTAAAGGAAGTGATGATAAAACAATTTATGATTTATCAAGATTTGAAGGTAAAGAAATTGTAGTTACTGAAAAGAGGGATGGTGAAAATTCTAGTTTACTTCGTGACTATTGTTATGCTCGTTCACTCGATAGTAATAATCATCCGTCAAGAAATTGGTTAAAAGGTTTATGGGGTATCATTAGATATGAGATACCAGAAAACTGGAGAGTTTGTGGAGAAAATATGTATGCTAAACATTCATTATTTTATGATGATTTAGATACTTATTTTGAGGTATTTAATATTTGGAATGAAAGTAATATATGTTTAAGTTATGATGATACGTTACAATGGATTGAATTATTATCTTTAAAACCAGTTCCTGAGTTATACAGAGGAATATTTGATATTAATGTTCTTAAAAAAATTAAAATAAATCCTGATAAGCAAGAGGGTTTTGTTGTTAGAATAACTGAATCATTCAAATATAGTGATTTTAGTAAATGTGTAGCTAAATGGGTAAGAAAGGGACATGTTCAAACAAATGAGCATTGGACATCACAAAAAATAGAACCAAATAAATTAAAAATATATGAAAAAAATAATTAAAATAATTGGAATTGTTTCTATAATCTTAGTTTTTATATTATCATTATATTGCGTTACTGTAGCATTGTTATCATATTATCATATTATAACAAATTTTTTAATTTTTTCTATTATATTAAAATTATTACTTTTTAGTACTGAATTTGGACTTATTAGTTGTTTATCATTATATATGATATATTTTTTGCATATGGAATATAAATATAAAATAAAAAATCCTAAAATATAAATAATTATGTATTATACAGAAGATCAAGTGAAATTTTTCGAAAAATATGAAGAATTAAAAAAGAAAAATCCTAATATTAGTTTAAAGGATTGTATGTCAACTGAAATGATAAGTGATTTAGAATCAGATAAATATAATGTAATTAAAACATCAAAAGAAGATTATAATTATAAAAAATTTAATTATGATACATTAATTGAAAATAAAGATATATACGAGTTGGCTGAATATGAATATGAATTCAGATATCCTAATTATATATTAGATTATGATTTCGAATTTGCAGAACCAAATTTTAAAACTGCTGTGATAAATTATTTAAATCAAAAATTAATATCATTTGTTGGTAATAAAAATTTTGATAAAATAATGACAGAGAAAGAATTATTATTAGATGATACATTAATAGTAGTGTATAAAGATCACACTGAAGTTATAATTAAAGATTATTTTTATTTTTCAGTAAGATTAATCATTAAAGAAAATGAAGTTTGTTTATTAGGATATTAAATATATATTATTATGTGGGTAGATAAATTTGGAGAATCATTTAATGGATGAATATAAAAAAAATAGTCAATCTAAAAGAGTTAAAATAGATTATTCACATAAAATTGAATTTTATGAAGAAATTTTAGATATGATGGATGTTAATTTAATTGAGAATTATTTAAGAAAGAAAAAATTAGAAAGAATAAATAAAAAATAATAATAAGATATGGGACTTTTTAATAAAAAGAAAAAAAATACAGAAGAAGAAAATATTTTTAATTCAAATTTTAGAAATAGATCTCAAACCATTGATGATTTATATAAAGATTTATATGGAACAGGATTTGATGAATATTTTAAAGAATTCTTAAAAGATATTAATAATGGAGGATATGGTGGACAATATCGTACAAATTATGAATATGAAAGTCATCAGCATATTCAACCAAAGATAAATAACTCTATTGATAATGCTTATAAGTTGATGAAATTGGATAAAACTGATGATGAGAAAACTATCAAAAAAAGATATAGAGAATTGTCAATGAAATGGCATCCTGACAAATATCAGAATGATACCGAAGAAAATCAGGCAATTGCAAATAGAAATTTTAGAAAATTGAATGCTGCTTATGAATTAATTAAATCATCAAAAAATATTAAATAATGAAATATGGAAAAGATCATCACATTATTGAAAATGATGGAATTCAAGTAGCTATAGATAGATTAAAAAGATCAAATCAGATAGATATGGATAAAGTCAATACAATTCTATTGGATAATATATCTATTAAATTCATTGAAAATTATATAAGAAAAAGAAAACTTAATGAACTAAAATGAGATTAATAACCAAATTTAACACTTTACAAGAATCGTATCATAATTTACAAATTCAATTAGCGAAATATGAGATTGAAAATTCTGAATTGCGTAGATTGAATAAAGAATTAATAGTATCTACTAATAATACAAAAATCGGTTATGAACATTTGAGAGATAAAATTATAAATAATCCAGAAACTATATTATATCACATAAAATTATCTAAAATTGAAAATTATTTACGTAAAGTTAAACTTAAACGATTAAATTTTAATAAATAAATTATGAATATAAATATTGATGAAGAATATCAAAAATTAGAAAATGATTTTAAAGAATTACAAGATAATTTTAAAAAACTTAATAATTATACTAATTATTTACAAAATTCATATGACAAATTAAAAGATTATTTATTAAATACTGAATTAGTTTTAAATGATATTGATTTTAAAGTTATTGAGTTATATGTGAGTAAAACTAAACTTAAAAAATTAAGTAAATAAAATATGGATAACATAATAATATTATCACTATTTATTATAATATCATGTATATTATCATACATATTATTATATATAATGTTTGATTATGAATTTAAATTTAATGATATTATTATTCTTTTTAATAAAATAAAAATAATAAGATCCTCTGAATATAAATCAAATATTAAAATTAAAGATTTAGCAATAAGTGACAAATTAGATAAATATAGTTTAAAAGATATTGAAACCATATTAAATTATGATAATTTATATAAATCAGATCCTGATATTAAATTTATAATATTAGATTATGAGAAAAAAGATATTGAGAAATATATTAGAAAAAAGAAACTTCAAAAAATAAAATAATTATTACGATAAAAAGTAAATAAAATATTATGGATATAATCAGAACAATTTGTATTGGAATAGTTTTATGTTTAGTATTAATAATGTTAATATTAATAGTAAAAATTATTATTTATATAATATTTGATATTGATATTAGTTTGAATAATATTTTTGATTTATATAAAAAACAAAAATTAAAAAGAACACAAGAGTATATATCAGCAATTAAGAATTATGAATTAACTATTAGTTATATATTAGATAAATATAATTCAAAAGATCTAGAATCAGTTTTAATTTATTATAAGTTAGATGATAAAATTAAAAATATATTATTGCAATTTGATATGAAAGATGTTGAAATATATCTAAGAAAAAAGAAACTTCAAAAAATAAAATAAAAAAACATGACAATTTATATCATTTTATTATTTATTGGTTTATATTTATTAATGTTGGTATTTTGGGATAATATATGGGATTTATTTTTAAAAATTAAACGTAATATAGTTAATTTTTATGCGAATAGAAAAAAATTAAGATCAACAGAATATAAAAAATATATTAAGCATATAGAATTGATTATAAGTGATAATTTAGATAATTTTAAAATAAATGATATTGAATTAATTCTAAAATTTAAAAAACTGGATAATAAAATAAGAAATGTAATCGTTGATTATGAAATATCAGATATTGAAAAATATCTAAGAAAAAAGAAACTTCAAAAAATAAAATAAATATGCGAAATGGTAGAAGATTGACTCAAAAAGCTGAATGGAAATGCGTTGATTGTGGTAAAGATACATTTGTTGATAATAAAGATTATTATATGGTAACTTTTGATTTATGGAAAAAATTTGGAGTTGGAGAAAGAATGTTATGCATGGATTGCATGGAAGATAGATTAGGGCATAAACTAAATAAAGAAGATATTTTAGATTGTCCATTGAATACACTGATTAATGATTACACAATGAAAATATTAAATGATGAATAGAATAAAATGTAAAGATTATTATATAATAAAAATTTGTTATTATGCTGATAAGTATTTAATTAATAGATTTGATGAAAAACACTATGATAAGGTTAGTAAAGATCCAGTTGTCATAAAACAACATTGGGAAAGAGCAGTACAATATAATGAATTCAAAGGTAAATATATTGAGCATTTAACAGGAAAGAGTCTAACAGATTGGTTGTTTGATTATATGTACGAACCATATGATTGTGCATTTGAAGAAATATATGAGAAATATGGTATAATATCTGCAGTATGTACAGAAGGATGGTATTATTATTTCATACCAAAAACATTACCTGATATATTTGAATGGATGAAAGATAATTTAACAAATCCATTTAAAGTAGTATTAAAAACCAAATGTATACCAATTGTTCAAAGTAATTTGAATTGGTACAGAATAGAAAGTTTAGAGTTTACTAAGAATATGAAAGATAAATATTAATCTCTTAAAACAAGAAATAAAAAGTAAAAAATATAAATAAAAAGTAAAAACTATTTTTAAAATAGTTCTATATAATTTTCTAGTATTAATTTAAAATAATAAAAAAGTAATTTATGAGTTATGAAAACAAAAGAAGCGATTTAGTATTACCACAAGGAACATTTGTGTATATTCAAGATGGAGCTTCAGGTCAAGTAGCAGTAGCTGTTGGACCGTACAAAGAAAGTATTGGTGAAATTGACAGGGTGGTAACATTTGATGAAAATTCAAAAACGTTTATTCAATCTGATAATTTCACAGAAGCAATTCAAGTATCATTATCTGCGGATGAAGGTCAATATATTGTATTAAACAATCCTGCTGATCCTGAAGTTGGTGATCCAGTATATCCAAAAAAAGGTAAAACTTCTAATTTATCAAAATTGAAAATTGGTAGTAAAATTAACATTCCTGGACCTGCAACATTTCCGCTTTGGCCTCAGCAAATTGGTAGAGTATTATCTGGACATAATTTGAAATATAATGAGTATCTTATTGTAAGAGTTTACAATGAAGATGAAGCAAAAAATAACATTAGTAATTCTATTATTAAAACTACTGAAATAACAGAAGGAAATGATAATAAATCTAAAAAAGGAAAAGTTCAACTAATTTCAACAGATGAATTAGTTACAGGTAAATTATTTGTAATTAAAGGTACTGATGTATCTTTTTATATTCCACCTACTGGAATTGAAGTTGTATCTGACGATAATGTTAGCTTTGTAAGAAAAGCAGTTACATTAGAAAGATTAGAATATTGTATTCTATTGGATCAAAATGGAGCCAAACGTTATGTAAAAGGACCATCTGTTGTATTTCCAAAACCAACAGAAGAATTTCTTCAACAAGAAGGTAAAAACAAATTTAAAGCAGTTGAATTAAATAATAACATGGGTATTTATATCAAAGTTATTGCTGATTATGAAGAAGGTAAGATTAAATATGTTACTGGAGAAGAATTGTTTATTACTGGTAAAGAACAAAAAATTTACTTTCCACGTGAAGAACATGCAATTATTAAATATGATGATAAAGTAATGCACTATGCTGTAGCAATTACAGGTGGTGAAGCTCGTTATGTACTTAATAAGGAAACAGGTGATATTACTTTATATAAAGGTCCAAAGATGTTTAATCCAGATCCAAGAACAGAAGTGATAGTTAAACGTGTTTTAGATGAGCAAACTGTAAAATTGTGGTTTCCAACTAGTAAAGATGCAATATCTTATAATAAAACATTAGAAACTGAAATTGGTAATAGTGATATTAGTGATCTTGGTGGAAGAAGTAATGCATATGTTTCTGATCGTAGTATATCAAAAGGTACTAAAGCTTATTCATCTACTATGAATATGGCTGATGAAATGAGTAGAAAAACTACATTCACCAAACCAAGAACATTAACAATGGATAATAAATATGACGGCGCTGTAACAATGAATGTTTGGCCAGGATTTGCTATTCAAGTTGTTAAAAAAACTGGTGAACGTGAAGTAGTAATTGGTCCAAAAGTTAGATTATTGGAATTTGATGAAACTCTTGAAGTTTTAGGATTATCAACAGGTAAGCCAAAAACAGATCATGATTTATTCAAAACTGTTTATTTACAAACATCTAATAATATTGTATCTGATATTATTGAAGCTGAAACAAAAGATTTAGTTAATGTTACAATTAGATTATCTTATAGAGTAAACTTTACTGGAGATGATAAGAAATGGTTTAATGTAGGTGATTATGTTAAATTGTTAACTCAACATCTTCGTTCAATTGTTAGAAATAAAGTTAAGAAAGTAACTATTGAAGATTTCAATAACAATGCTGCTGATATTCTTCGTGATACAATTTTAGGTGTAGCAGAAGAAGGTAAAAAAAGACCAGGTAAAACATTTGAAGAAAATGGAATGCAGGTTTATGATATCGAAGTGCTAAATATCACTATTGGTGATAGTGAAATTTCTTATTTCTTGAAAGATTATCAAAAAGAAGTTGTAAAACAAAATATGAATATCAACAAGATTAAAAAAGAATTAGAACTTACTCATGAATCAGAAGATATTAAACGTAAAATTCTTAATGAATCATTTGAAACTGATAAAGTTCGTTCAGAAATAACTAAACAAAAAACTGAATTATCAAATTCTCTTGAATTATCTAATGTTAAAGCTAAAAAAACAAAGCAAACTATTTTAGATGAAATTAGTAAAATGTCACTTGAAATAGTAAAATTAAATGATCAGCATGAAATTGATGTAGATAAAGAGAAATCTGAAATTCGTACAACTGAATATGAAGCACAAATGAAATCAATTCAACCTAAATTGATTGAAGCAATGATTACACTTGGTGGAGTTAAAACTACTGAAATGCTTGCTAAAAATCTTAAAGCACAAGGTGGTGATTGGACTGACATATTCAGAAAAGGTGGAATAGAAGGATTATTAGAAACTGTTAAAGGTACAGAATTGGAAACAACAATTAAATCTTTAATGAATAAAATTAAGCCAGAATCTACAGAAGATTAAATATATAATTTATATTAAATAATGTATTTAAATAATAAAAATCTGTTCACAATTTGTGTGAATAGATTTTTTTATTACTTTTGTAATAATATTGAATACAATTTAATATTCACAATTTAAAACTTAATAATATGTTATATTTAGCACATTTAAAAGTAAATAAATTTTATTATGAAGGAAAAACTACTACTAGCGAGCAATTTCATATAGTAGATGCAGAATCTGAAACTGAAGTTGAAACCAAAGTAATAAAATATTACTATGAAAAGAATGATCCTTATTATGTATCATATTCTGTGGAATTTTTAAATATCAATGAAATTATTTATTAATATTAAAAATATAAATAAAAAAAGGAGAATCAATTGATTCTCCTTTTTTTATTTAAATAATTTTTAACATTCATTTAATGCATAAGTTTTTATTTTGACTTTAATGTTTCTATTAATTTCTTTTGTAATATTGATATAATCTTATATGAATATTTTTTCCAGCATTCATCATATGTCAATATTTTATTGCATTTTTTACAAGTAGTAGTACAATCTCTATAATTATCTTTATTTTCAGTACTATTATTAACAAGCTTATTTAAATCTGGTTCATGACCAAATATTTTACATTTTATATTCATAATTTTTTAAGTTATTTAATTTTTGTTTTCTATATTCTTTTAATGATATGAATCTTAAATTAAAATATTCATAATTTATATTATCTATTTTAATTCTAACAACATCATCAATACTGGTTATAATATAGATTTTATTGTAATAAAGATTAAATTTATAATCTATTTTTGTATTATTTATGCAAACTACTCTATCTCCTACTTTAAACATTCTTCTATTTCTTTAAGTTTTTCTTTTCTATATTCTTTTTAATGATATGAATCTTAAATTAGAATAAATATATCTTCTATCATTTATTTTAATAGTATCATTCGAAAAAATACAAGTTACAATATAAATCATATGATAATATAGTATATATTCATCATCAGTACTACTAATATTATTATTGTCTATGCAAACTACTCTATCTCCGACTTTGAACATTCTACTATTCTTTCTAGTTTTTTTTCCTATAATATGAATTATCTAATTTAAATCTTGAAGCATAATAATCATAATTTATATTGCCTATTTTAACACTATCTAATGATATTTCTGTTATAATATAAGTAGTATTATAATTCAAAAAATATTCACCAGAATTATAATATAATCTATCATTATTAATGCATATTACTCTATCTCCTACTTTGAACATATCAACTCTTTTAGTTTTTCTTTTCGTTGTTCTTTTAATGATATGAATCTTGATAATTTATAGTAATTTTTAGTGCCATTATTTATTTTTATTTCAATACCATTTCGCTTTTGCTGTCCAATATGAAAATTAATAATCTCTATTATTGTATATGTATATTTATATTTTAAATTAAAAATTTTTCCAGAATTAATACAAACTACTCTATCTCCTACTTTAAACATATTAATTCTTTTAATTTTTGTTTTCGTTGTTCTTTCAATAATATAAATCTTTTTTCATCGTACCATATGTTATATTCAAATATTTTAATCAATTCTAAATTAGATGAATATTTATCTATTAAATAAATATTATTTATTTTTAAAAAATTTGTCTTATCATAATATGAATTACTACCATATGTTGGATTATCATCTATACAAACTACTTTATCTCCGACTTTGAACATTCTTCTATTTCTTTAAGTTTTTCTTTTCTATATTCTTTTAATGATATAAATCTATAAGGATGATAAGAAAATGGACTTATACAATGGACTTCACGATTAAATCTAACCACATTATATATGCTATTAATTTTTAGTTCATCTTCAATTCCGTCATTATCAATACAAACTACTTTATCTCCATCTTTGAAATGTTCTAACAATCTAATATAGTCGTACATTTCTCTATTTCTTTAAGTTTTTCTTTTCTATAATAATCAGACAATTTCATAAATCTATTAGATGGATAATAATAACAGCAATTAATTCCAGTTAAAAATAATTTATCAGTATAATTAGTAGTCCTTTTGCGAATATTTATATCAAAAAATATACTAATAGTATATATTTTACTCTTTTTTAATTCTCCAATTGTAAGTTTATCATTTTCATTATGACTAACATTATCAATACAAATTACTTTATCTCCTACCTTGAACATTTTCTATTTCTTTTAGTTTTTGGTTTCTATAATATGATTCATCTAATTTAAATCTACATGCAAAAAATGAAGGAAAAGAATCAATATAAACAAATTTACTATTTATTTTTTTAATTATATAACAATTATTTATTGTTAAAAATGTTTGATCATTATCAATACAAATCACATGATCACCAGATTTAAATTTATTTGAGTCATAATTTATATCCATTGTTATAATTTTTAATATTTTCTATTACTTTGAGAATTCTTGAATTTCAATTAACTTTTTCTTTCTGTAATATAATTCGTCTAATTTGAACCGACATAAAAAGAATAAAGGTAATGAAGTATTATTAGCAACATCACAAAAATTATTACTAATTGTTTTAATTGTATAATTATTATTCATTATTAAATATTCACCTTTATCGGGAATAATACAAATTACATGATCACCAGATTTAAAGTTATTTGAGTCATAATTTATATTCATTGCTATATTTCTTTTAATTTTAGTTTTATTGATTTACTTAATGATATAGTTAGAAACTAGAATCGTTTGGATCTAAAGTTTTACTAATATGTTTACTCCACCAATTAGCAAATTTAGATTTAGTATCTGAACTAATTGATAATGATACAACAACTAAAAAAATGATACCAATAAATAATGATATCCAAATTGCGATTAATACTGTTAAAAATGTGCTCATAATTAATTTTTTTTAGAATTTTCTTTTTTTCTTGATTCATTCCAAGTTGCTATTAACTCATTAACTAATTCCTTATCACCAGGGCAATAAGAGACAAAAGTTTTTTTAACGCAGGCTTCTAATTTTAATAATTTTTCAAAGTCATTATCACATAATTCAAATAATAGTTTAGTTTGATTCAAACTTCTATTATCTATATAACTTAGCATTAATAATAATTCGTCAGTATTCATATTATTTTTTATTAATATTTTCCAATTTTTTCTTTCTTATATATGATTCGATGATACTCATATCAATCTTATCAAGTTTTTCTTCATCTGTTTCTTCATATTTAATAGTAGTCTCATATCCTTTTTTACCATAATAATAATAAATATCATCATCTTTTATATTACTATTAAATCTATGATACCAATCTTCATTTTCATTCATAATATTATTTTTTAATATTTTTTATTTTTTCTAACTTTTTTTCTCTTATATAAGATTCAATAACTTTAATATCTATGCTATCAAGTTTATCTCTATCTGAATATTCTGAGTATTTATCATGAGTTGAATCTGTATTATAATATGTGATTTCTCCTGTTTTTCTATCAAATACATTATATTTCATATTATTTTTTCATATTAGGTCTGAACGATGTTTTTTTATCAAATCCTTTTGATTCTATTTTCTGAATATTAGTCATAGTATCTACATGATTTTCTGCTATTGTCCTTTGATATGAAATCCAATCAGAAATCATTTTATATACTTCTTCAGGAGAAACAAAAGAATTAAGATTCAAATCTTTTAAAATACAATATTTATATAAAAATTTATCTGGTTCACTATTTTTTCTAACAAGAATAGGACAATTATATTTATCATTCATTTTTGTTAAATCTTTAATTATTTTTAAATTATATGATTCTCTATATCTAGTTCCTTTAATATCTATATGAACTTTATCTTTATCTTTTTCATCATGAGACCACCTATAATACCAACCGGAATGCTTTTGCACAGCATCGAATTGTTTCAAATCTTTACCATAATAAATTTTATCTCCTTTGAAGTAAGCTTCAATAAGAAATCCTCCGATATATAAATCAAGTCTTCCTTCTTCAAAATCACCATCAGGATAAGCCTTACTTATAGGATTATTTCTAAATGTAGGCATGGTAAATTCACGCCTATCTAAAACTATTAATGGATCTTCTCCATAAATACCTGATAGATAATCATAATAATCTTTAAACTTGCTTAATATATACATAATATTAATTTTTAATTATCCGTTATTATAAGATGTTATTACATCATTATCAATTTCTAAATTTACTCTATCTGGAACGTAATCACAAGTAATTATATAATATTCTAAGTTATTTCTAACTATTCTAAAATTTACATTATTCACTTGCAGGTATTCAATTACTTCTTTTTCTGTTTTTCCAATTATAGAATCTAAATTCATTTTATTTTTTATTAATTCTTTTAATATATTCTTCTATATATTTAATATCAAATTCTTGTAATACTTTATCATTTTCTGATATATTAGTATCAAAATTATTATTTATAGTTTCTAATTTATTTTTTCGTATGTAAGATTCAATAATATTTAATTTAATATTGTATATAACTGTTGTCCTTTGAAAATCATTAATATAATCATCATATGTAAACTGAGTAATTTCAAAATCTCTAAAAGTCATTTCTATTTCAGTGTTCCAGTATTTGAATTTAACTGTTACATCATCATCATTAATATGAGTTATTATTCCTCTTCTTTTTATATCATTAGACGGATAATAAAGCCAAACTTTATTACCAATTTTATATTTAATATCATCCGATATTTTTTTCATTTTAATTTTTTATATCATTCCAATCAATATCATCACTATCTACATATTCATCAATTTCTTGGTTTCTATATTTGGAAATAATTTCTTGCCATGTTGGTTTAACTTTCCAAATACCAAGTATATTTATATAATCAGACCATTCAATGTGATTATCAATATCATAAACTTCTTCTCTATTTTCATTAACCCATTTAACATAATTAAATGCAAATGCTTGATCTGCAACAAAAAATCCAAGGTAAATTGCGAATATAGGTTTTGTGACTTTAAACACACCTTTATAATTTCTATCTTGATATTCTTGAAAAAGAATATAATCACCGAATTTTAATTGATTACAATTATCTGAGAAAGGATTAAGTTTTTTCATAATTTTATATTTCAGTTTGTATTTTTGCAAGTCCGTATCCTAAATATCCTCCTGATACACAGCATAATATAATTGTCAATATTATATTATTCATTACAAATAAAGGATTTATAATCATAATTATAACTAATAATAACAATGTAATTATAGATATCACAAAAGGATAATATTTTTTTGCTTTTTTCATATTTTTTATTTATAATTAACTTCTAAATAATGTTTTATACATTTATTTAATAATTCTGGATGAAGAATCTTTGCTGTTTGAATAGCGTCCATTTGCATTTCTGGCTTAGTATATCTTGCTAATGCCCAATCTATGTATGCTTCATATAAATCTTCATCTGTCTTTACATTGTGATGCCTTGCTATTCTTCTATGAATTTTAGATGCATTATAATCTCCTAAAATAAGAATAAGAATCATTTTTTCTAAATCGTGTTTAATTACTCTTAGCAATGAAACTTTTGTGGTTTCAGTCTTCCACAATTTTAAAATTGCTATCTTATGTTTATATACTCTTTTAGATTCATCAAATCTATTCATAACTAAGTTTTTAATAATTAGAATACAAAGATAATAAAAAAAGTAGAATTAAATGAATAATTCTACTTTTTTAACTGTTATATTATGTTAATTTAATCAAATAAATTTTCAGATGTCAATTCAGAGTCATCTCCATTTTCTGATGCTTCTTTACCATATCTAATTTGATTACTATTTTTAGCTATTTTCCAAGCTTCTTTTCTATAAACAAAATTTCCTTTTGATGTTAAAAATCCTTGCTCTTTTCTATTTGGCTCATGAAATTTAGTAGAGTTACAAGAAATTTCAATTTTATTTAATGAATCATAACAATCATTATGCCTTCTACCACAAACTATTATATCATCAAATTTAATTGCTGAGCATAATATATATTCTTTATCTTCCATCATTAAACTATTATACCATTTAATATCATAATATTTTTATATTTGTTAAAGTCAAGTTTTTGACGAATTATTTCACATTTTTTATTATATTCTTTAAGTGTTTTTGCGCCTTCGTCTACACACTGATAATGAGTTTGTACAAGAATATCAAATTCTAATTGAGCATTTTTAGCATCTTCACGTTTTTCTTATACATAAAGTACTAGTTCTTCTGTAGTTCCGTCAACTTAAACATGCACAAATTTGTACAGGAAGTGACGTTTGGATGTTGTTTGATAACATTCCTTGTCCGAACACACTATTCTTTATAAATTTAAAGAAATCGTAGTCGCATTTAATTTTAACTGGATTACACAGTTTAAACATATAATTTTTCAGCCATGAAAAATCATTATTTTTGTTTGATTTTTTAATATGATTAACTGCACCATTTAAATCTGCATTCATTGTTTTATTTATTAGTTTGTCTGTAAACAATCCACGTTTAGAACGAACACCATTTAGTTCTTTATCTAACGGATTATTAACATCATCACTAACACAAGAACACTTGGAAGTGTAGGCTTCGTTAATTATATCTACTTGAATTCCAACTTCATTACTTTTATATTGAATGTAATCCAATAATTTAATGAAAGGAATCTGTATGAAATTTTGTTTTACTTTATTATTTAATTTGCAGTCACCATTATATTTTAAGCTAGCTAAATTATATGATATGGTTAGGTTTGTTACTGAATTTAATTTCAAGAACTCAACTACCCTTTTACTTACTTTATGAAACTGATCATAAAAATAACGATTCCTCTTTTCATAAAGAAATGTCTTATACTTCCTTAATTCTATTCCTCTTTGAGTCCACTTGGAAGCATATTTAATATTATTTTTACTTAAACTATATTCTATCACTTCATTAGAAATAGATTCATTTAATTTAGCTATGAAACGATTGAATTTTGAGTTATATTTTTTGAAAGGAGTTCCATCAACAATAATTGATTTAGATTTTTTATCATCAATAAATATTGCAAGCAAATTATTGACTCCAACATCAATCCCTGCTTCTTTTATGTTCAAATTACTATTTAAAATATCTTCAGTTAAATAGTTCAAGTGTAAATAAATTTCTTTGTTTGAGTAAACTATTTTAAGGCTTTGAATGTTTTTTGGTAGAAATTCGTGTTTGAAATCAATGTAAAACATTTTATTACTTAAGTTAATTCCAATTTTATCTTTTTTCTTGAAGGAAAATGCAATTTGATCAACTAAAATTGAATATTTTGTTACCAAGAATAGCTTTTTAGCACTGGGTGTATTTGCCTTAACTTTTTGTTTGATTTTAGTGAAAAATGCTTTATAACTTACTTTAACTCTCTTAATCAAATCAGAAATATTATGAATTTTAAGACATTTAGATAAACGAATCAACTCAATCATTTTATCATAATTTTTATATTTATCTTTAATAAACTTTACTTTGTCTTTTTCCAAACCGCCAGCAGTTTCAGCAAGAACTGCTCTCATGACTTTATAGTTAGAAAGTAAATTAAAATCTTCTTGGTTTTCCTTCAATATTATAAGGTATAAGTTTTCGAAGTGACGATATTTGAAAATATAATCACTCATCATTTTTTTATATTTATCTTCTTTAATGTGTATTATGAAGGTTCTATTATTCATTCAATTACTTGATTTTATTGCGTATTATATATAAATATTTAATAATTGTTTAATTTATTTACACTTTTTTATAGTTTTGTTTAAATTTTTTGTAACTGAATCTAACCTCTTGCTCTTATGCTTTTAGCTTCACCATATTGACTATTTTCATCACCACTTGAATATGAAAAGCCAATTTCTTTTATAAATTCTTCTGTGAAAATTTTTAACATAACTTTATATTTTTAATTATATAATATTATTATCAACGCACCAATTATTAAATAATTTTTCTAACGATGGTTCAATTTTAAAAAATATAGTGATAGGTAATTTATCTATAACCATATTTTGATAATATTTATCTAAAAAATTCAAATTCTTTTGAATTTGTGATTTAGTCATATCAATATCTTTACATCTATTAAAATATTTAATAAATGGTGATTCTAAATCAAAATATGCATATACATCAGCTTGTTCCATAATTGATATTTTAAATATTAATAATAAATTTGAATACAAAGATAATACATTATTTTTATATACTAAAATGTGCATATAAAATAATATAATTTTTTATTGTTATTTAACATTATATATAAATATGTAATAATTTTGAATGTTTTTGCTCTAAATATTTGGTAGATTTAAAAAAATGTAGTATTTTTGCTAATTGTCATAATAAAATAAAACTATGATTTATATATTAATAATTTATTTGTTTGGATTTTTATATATTCCAAAAACATTACTCAATAAAACTGAGCCAGAAAAACTAAAATCAAAAGATTATATCATTTTCAATGGTCAACAATCATATATGAAATGCCTATTATATTTTTTTGTTTTTAATTGGATTTGTTTTTTATTTTTAAATAAAATAAGAGAAATGAGAAAAATAGATTATTATAAAGATGTTATTGATAGTTGGAATAAAAGTTATGGATTTGAAAATCTTCATGATCAAACTAAATTAGATTATATTAGAATCAGTAGATATATTAAAATTAAAAAACTAAAATGATACAGATCATACCATTTATATTTCTTATAATATATTTTACAAGTTTTTCATACATGCCTTATATTTTAGACAAAAAAACTAAACCAAAAGGAAATGACGGACTTATTGAAACTAAATACAATGTATTATTTTGTTTTGTTAATATTTTTTGTTTTTTATTTTTGAATAAAATTAGAGAAAAAAGAAAAATAAATTTTTATAAAAATAGAATATTACATTATGATCAAAACTTTATAAAAATTTTTGGTTTTGAATCATTATCACCTGATGGTAAATTAGATTACAATAGAATGAAGAGGTATTTAAAACTTAAAAAAATAAATGAAAAATCATAAATCTGAGTACCATATAAATCATACAAAAATACGTTATTTAGAAAGATTTAATGAAATTTTATCTGATGATGAATATGATGAATTATGTTCATTATTATCAATAGAAAATTCTATAAGATTAACAGCTCATAAATATAGAAACATTATTAAATTTAAAGAACATTATATTTGGTGCACGTTTAATAGATATAAATATATCATCACAGTATATTTTTTAAGCAAAAAAGAAATAATATCATACAATAATGGTAAAATAGATTATTCAAAAGCTACTTTAAAATATAAAGAAAAAAATGACAGAAAAAAAATATTTAAGAAAACTCAGAAACATGCTATCTCAAATTAATCTACATATTTACAAAGATAGTGATGAAAAAACTTACATTGATATAATTAAAAAATATGCAATGAAGTTTATAAAAATGAAAGAAGATAATGATAATAGTGGATTAAAATATAAATTAGGTAAAATATATGTAGATTTATATAATATCATAAAACAATATAATACAAGTGAAGAAACTATTAAACAACTTTATAATGAAGAACAAATTAAATTAGTTTTGCATAAAAGATTTGATTATAAACAAAATCCTATTGTGAGACGTGACAATAAAGGAGTACTAATTGGTATGGGATTTGGTGGCAATAAAAATATGACAAGATATCCTAAAAAGAATCGTCCTCTAAAAGTGTGGAAAAAATTTTACGAAATGTTCCCAATTGAAGCAAAAAAAGATAATTGAAATGGTAAAACATCATCTAAAATGAAATAATTTATGATTGAGTACTACAATAAATATTTTAATATAATATCTGAAAATGATAGTTATAATTCTGAAATTGCATTTATTAATACAAATAATACTTGCATATTTAAAGAATCTGCATATGTTGAATATATTGAAAATAACACATTAAAATATGGAATATTCAAAATGACAGATGAATTGAAAAAAATTTATTTTGAATTTAGAAATAATCCAGATTTTATACATAAAATAATCAAAAAAATTCAAATTTCAACAAACAATTATTCTTATATTAAAATATTAAAAGATAATATAAATCCTCAATTAGAAGGAAAAATAATGATTTTTAAATTTAAGCATAAAATTTCTGAAACTATTGGAACTTATATAATTAAAGAAAAAATAAATATTATTGGTCATACATTTAGAATAAATTTAAATAAAAAAAGTCATTATCTCAATACTGATTATTGTTATTTCACTAATGTTGAATATTGCATTGAAGATTATAGTTTAGATATTAGAAATGATATTCATATTAAATCTTTGAATATATTAAATATAGAAAGAAAAGAAAAAATTAAAAAATTAAATTTATTATAATTTATGAAAATTATATTACTATCAATAATTATATTTGAGTTATATGCAATAATTTCTATATATGCAAAAAAATATTTAGAGAAGAGATATAATAAAATGTATAAAGATTTTTTTATTTATGTAAATATTAATTTAGATTTTCCAAAGGCGTTATATTATCCTATTCATATATTATTACGTAAAAAATATGATATGAAATATAAGAAATTATATTTAAGTGCTAAAATAGATGAAATATATTTTTATGATTTTCAATCTGACTTTATTGATAATAAATTATCTAATTTACAAAAAGAACTAAACAAAATTAATAGACAAATTAAATTAAAAAAATTAAAATGATTAATACATTTATTTTATTAGTAGAAATTGCAATTATATTATCTATATATTATCTGATAAATTCATTCATATTAAAAAATGAACTTAAAAAATATACTAATGAATATAGAATATATTTTAAAAAAAGACATATAAATAAACATCCTATTTTATATATTTTTTTCACTATGTTTATATTTTTATATAATAAGTATCATAAAGATGAAATTGAATATGATTTCTTAAAATATAAAGTTGAAAGATGTGATTTAATAAAAAATGATCCATATTTTATAACGCTAAATAATAACATATCTGTTTATAAAAATAACTCTGTTTATAAAATTGATAATTTTAATATTAAAGAGGAAGAAATACGAAAAAAATTAAGATCTTGTGCATTAAAAATAAAATTAAAAAAAATAAATAAAATAGTTAATGATGATAGCAAATGATATAATATTAATATGTTTTATAATATTTAATATTTATATAATAGTAAATTGTATATTATTTATCATTTATAAAAAATTAATTAAAAAAGGTATTGATTTTTATGAATATTTTTATGATAATAATATTAGGAAGAAAATTTTATTATATATGTTTTTAACTATATTTATTATTTCATATAATATTTTATATAAAGATAATATTAAACTTAAGTATTATAATTATAAATTGAAAAAAATAAGATATGGAGAAGATTTTGAATCAGAATTAAATGAAATAAAAAAATTAATTCATCAGACTGAAAGAAGAATAAAAATTAAAAAATTCAAATGAATAATATATTAAAGCTAATAACGATTTCTTTTGAAAAATATTATTATAATAATAGGAATGAATATCTTAAAATAGATTTTATTAAAAATTTTATGTATGATAATTGTGATAATATAAATCCTACTGATTTTATTAATAAAAAAATACCAATATATTTCGTTTATGATATAAAAGATAATTTAGAATTAAAAGATATAAATATAAATGAATTTGATACTAATGAAATTTATGATAATAAAAAACAAATTTTAGAGTTAGTCGATCAAGATAATGAAATAATTGAATGTATTGATTTTTCATTATTTTCTGATAGAAAATATATAATATATTCAAATTTAAATAATAATATAGTATTAAAAAATAAAATATATTCAAATGATTATAAATTATTTTTATTCTATGAGGATCATAACTTTATTGTAAAATTAATATATTCTCCTAATATTAGAAAATATAAATTACAGCAAATTAAAAAGACGATAAAATGAAAATAGGAGATATAGTAATATATATAGGTAAAGATAATAAATTAATATATTTGAAAGAATATACTATTTATTATATAACTACAACAGGATTTAATTATATATTTTTTATGATTGATGGAATTAATGCTATGAGCATGTTTCCTATTGAAGATTTTTGTACATTAAAAGAATATAGAAAATTAAAATTAAATAAATTATGCTCAACCAAGTAAAAGGAATTACAGCTAAAACAGAATTAGATAAAAAAGCATATGAAAAATATGAAGAGTATATTGATATTCAAGGTTATTACACTCAATATACGTTAGATTTATTCTTAACTCAAAAGAAATCTAATAAAATTAAATTATTTTATGAAATAGCTTTAAAACAATTGAGATTAGATAAATTAAATAAATTATGTATACAGAATTAGAAAAATTAAACAAGTTTGCATATGATATGTTTATATACGACATGAAAAATAAATATAGAATAAGCTATTTGACTATTTATGAATTTATTGAAAATAAAGAAATATATCATAATTATTATGATAAAGCAAAAAAATTAATAAGAAAAGAAAAACTTAATAAAATATGCACACAAACGTAGATATGCTAGCATATGAATTATATTGTGAAAGTAGAAATCCAAAGGATGAAGGATATTCATGCCTATGTACATTTGATTATTTTATTTATAAAAAAAATGAATATCAATTATATTATGATAAGGTTATCAGAAAAGAAAAACTTAAAGAATTAAATGAAATATGTACACAGAATTAGATAAATTGACATATAAATTATATTCAGAATATATGATGTCTGAAAGATGTATTATTTGGAATGATATTGAATATTTTATAAAACGTAAAGATTCATATCATGATTATTTCAATGACGCTATAATTAAATTAAGAAAAGAAAAACTCAATACTATATCAAAATATGTGCAAATTTAATATCGGAGATAAAATTGTTTATATTGTATATGAAAATAATTTATCTTTTTATGAGTATCCGTTTGAGTGTTTTAAATATAGTGTTTTATTGTTAATTATTTAGCATGTGTTACTTGTCAACCATCTCTTTATTAGTTAACTACGTACAACTCTCAATTTTAACTTGGGGATTAATTAAAACATAAGAAACAACTCCATAGTAGTTGATCAGAACAATCAACCACGTATGCTTTATTTTAGTCTATCCTAATTGATGACCCATACAATCAAATTTTATAACTATATAAATAACAAGACATTACTAATATTAAATAGATAAAGCGAATCAACATAAATATATATATTAAGATATCCAAACGGATACTCATATATCTTTTTATGATGATTTTTTTAAAAAATATAACACGTATACGATAGTTCAAATTTTAAATAATGGTATTACATTTGGACTAGGAATTAAAGAGATAGGTGGTTATTACTCATCAAATTATTTCATAACTTTAAAAGAATATAGAAAATTAAAACTTCAAAAATTAGAATTGTTATGATAACTAATATAAATAAATATGATAAAGTAGTATATATTTTGGTCATGATGGTAAAATTAGTCAGTCTAAATTTATCTATGGTAATATTTATACAGTAACAGGCTACTTTCGATCTTATATACCAGAATTGTCTTATATAACTACAGATGAAATAGAAAATTTTTATATTTATCTTAATTTTTTTATTACATTAAAAGAATATAGAAAATTAAAACTTCAAAAATTAGAATTATGTTTAGAGTAGGAGAAAAAATAGTTTATATAAAGCAATCATATACTGGACTTAAATTAGCATCAATTCATATTATAAAAGATATTAGATTTGATACTAGTATATCATTAGAAGATTCTTATAAAAATTGGTGGTTTTCATCCGAATGTTTTATATCACTATCTGAATATCGAAAACAAAAACTTAATGAATTAAAAAAAATATCATAATATTTTTTTATTCAAAATTAATTTCATATATTTGCACATTAAATGTTTAACTAAATAATTATAATATGATAGATAAAAATATTTGTATACCTGGCAACATATTTGTTGTAAATAACAAAGTTTCAAAAGTAAATAATCAATATAATGATTATTATAATCAAAAAGACTCATTAGGATTAAATGCTTATATTCATATGAAAGATGGAATAGATTATTCTGGTTATAACATGATTGAAATTCCATCAGGTACAAAAATTGAAATAATTAAATTTAAAAATGCAACAGCATTTTTTAAAATAATAAGTGAGCCTAATAATATTTATTCTGCATATTGGTCTCCATTTAAAGTTAAAGTTGATAAAATTGAAGGTCAAGAAATTAGTGAACCTGAAGTTATACCAACTAGATATAAAATCTTCTATAAAGGAAAAGCTCACAAGCCAAAATATTTCAATGATCTTGGTAAAGTTAAAGCATCATTACTTATTACAATTGGATATTATGAAAATCAATATGAAATGTTCCAAAAATATATTGATCGTAATCCAGAATTAGAAGACTCACAAATTCCAGAATGGTGTCAATCTGCGAATGAAACATTTGATAGAGATGATTGTAAATATCTTGAAATTATGTCATACGTTAATGGTGATAACAAACATCCTATCAAATTTGATTTTGATATGCTTAAATATTATGATGATTCAATGAGATTGATTAATGTCACTGCTCAGTTTGGCAACGCAGCAAGAGAAGTATTCAAAAATGTAATGAATACAAAAGAATATTCTTATATGTTAGTTTATTATCCTTATGAATATCGTAATCCTAATAATTTTGATGTAAGTTATGGCTATAAAAGTAGTAATTTTGATTTTAGTGAATTGAAAGAAGATCAAAGAATTAAAGACATTTTAAAAGAATCTGGGATCAAAGGAACAAAAAAATCTACCAAATTTGGTAAAACTGCAATAGCTTTTAAAACTCTTGATGATCTTAAACAAGTTATGTTAAGGCTAGAACCAAAAGAATATTTTATTCTTGATTGTGACGGTGATCAATTAATTGAAAAAAATACAAGATTTATTAAATTAATTATGCTTCAAGAAGAAAATTTTGATGAATAATATATGAAAATAGGAGATAAAATATTTTGCTTAGATTATCAAATATATTCGGATTATAATGACGATATTAAATATAAAGGAGGATTATTAAAAAAAAATACAGAATATACAATCTATGGTATTTTTTTAGAATTTAGTGATTATTCTGAAAAATGGGTAGCAGAAACTCCTAAGATAGATGATAATAATTGTCAAATATATTTTGAATTAATTGAACTTGATGAGTTGATGTTTAATAAATGTAGATTTTTAACTAATAATGAATATAGAAAACTTAAGTTGCAGAAAATATATGAAAGTAGGTGATAAAGTAATTTTTCATAGTAATCATTATTATAGAGATTTAATAGAAGGTTACACATATACAATATCTGAAATTAATAGAATAGATGATGCTTATATTGAAATACCTAACGAAGATTATATTATAGTATTATTAGAAAATACTTACGTTTTTTTATCAGATTTTATAACTATAAAAGAATATCGAAAACTTAAATTGAAAGAAATAGATGAAAGTAGGTGATAAAGTTGTATGTATTGATAATTATAATTATACATATAAAATTTCATTAGATAAAATTTTAACAATAAAATTCAATAATAATTCTTATATGAAATTTGATGAAATCGATTATAGATATTCAAGTAATAGATTTATAACTATAAAAGAATATAGAAAACGTAAATTAAAAAAATTAAAAAACTTATACTAATATTTGGTAGTTATAAAAAAATATATTATCTTTATAATATGACAGAAAACAAACAAATAAATAAAAATGTAACTTTTTTTGGAGGTGCTATTAATGATAGAACTACTTCTAAATATAGTGATAGTGTTTTAATTGGAAACTTTTTAGCTTCAAATGGGTATATAATTAAAAATGGAGGATATAGTGGATTAATGGAAGCTGTTTCTAAGGGAGCTAATGAAGCAGAAGGTACAATAATTGGTTATACTTGTTTATCTATTGGCTGTGCAAGAGGAAATGAATATTTAACAGAAACAGTTCCTTGTATTGACATCTATCAAAGATTGAGATTATTAATATCTGATAGTGAAATTTTTATAGTCCAAATAGGTGGAATTGGTACATTATCTGAAGTGTTTCTTCTATTAGATGGCATAAGAAAATTAAAAGTAAAACCAAGAATATTTTTATTTGGACCTGAATGGAACAATTTATTTAATAATTTAACTGACTTTATGTCACCTGATCAAATAAAAATGATCACATTTTGTCAGGATTTTGAAGAATTTATAAAAGTTTTTTAAATTTATTTAGTTGGTATCATATTTGTAATATTAAAAAAAATATAAATGACTGTATTTTATACATATTTATTTGGTGTGATAGTAGTATTTATTCTAATTATAAATATTCATATATTAGATGAAAAAACAAAATATAAAGATGATGATAGAGATTTATCTATAAAATACTATATATTATTTTATATTTTTAATATATTTTGTTATTTATTTTTAAATGTAATACGTGAAAAAAGAAAAATAAATTATTATAAATATTATATAAAATGTTTTGATGATAATAGAATATATTTTGAATTATCATTTAGTTTAGAAATTGAAATCAAAAAAAGAAATAAAATAATTAGATATTTAAAAATTAAACAATTAAAAAAATAATCATTATATAAACTTAAATATGATAATAGCAGTAAAAGTGTATCAAATTATTTTATTTATGATATTAATTGCAATTATTTATAAAATTGTTCTGGTATTAGATGAAAAAACAAAATTTCCTGATGATCATAGAAAAATATCTTTTAAATATTCTATATTTTTTTATATTTTTAATGCTTTTTGCTTTCTATTTTTAAATACTATAAGAGAAAATAGAAAAAATGATTATTATAAATATTACGTAAAATATTATAAAAAATATAAAAAATCACTTGATTTTTTAACTAAATATTCTATATATGATGATTGTAATGCAATAAATTATAATATTAAAACTTATAATAAAATACTTAGATATTTAAAAATTAAACAATTAAAAAAATAATCATTATATAAACCCAAACATGACAATATTGTTATGCTTAACAAAAAAAAAAGAAAATTATGAAACATCAACATTAGGTTTTATCATTTGATAGAGGTTCACCTTTTATTATTTTTAATCAATTAGTATTTAAAAAAATTAATAATTTAATAAAAAAATAATAAAAATATGAAAACTACAATAAAAAATGATATAAAAAAACTGGCGGAGAATCAATCAAATCTCAGAAATCAAAGAAAAACTATTCACATTAAAGGTGAAAGAGTAATGGAATCATGGAAAGCAGATTATTTACATTCTGAAAACAGACATGAATTAAGAATGTTATATGCAGCTTATGCAGTATTAAAAGGTAAAATATTTGAAGAAATTGAACCTAAAAATAAACCAGATAAATTGCCTTTATCATATTACAAAAATTCAATTGATAAATTAGTTGAAAAATATAATGTGATAGAAGAAATTAAAGATGAATCATTAGCATCTATTTAATATGATAATGAAAAACGTCAAAGATGATTTAGAAAAAGATAAATTATTTATATTAATTGACAACAAGCTTGATGTTACTTATGGAGGAGTTCAAGGTGCTCACGCTTCATGCCAATGGTTACTTGATCATAAATAGGTGCAAACCTGGAATAATCAATACTTAATTTTTCTATCTGCAGAACTTGAAAAATGGATATTTAAGTTAACTCTTAAAAATATAGATTTCACAGTGTTCTATGAACCTGATTTAGATAATAAACCAACTGCATTAGCAGTACATGGCAATGATTCTCTATTTCGTAATTTAAAACTTTGGGGTGCTTTATAAGCACCCCGATTTTAATAAAAATGCTCATTTAGTCCAGTGATAGGGCGGTAGCCTCTAAAACTACCTACATCGGTTTGAATCCGATAGTGAGCACAAATATATTTTTCATAAGGTATATTTATTTTTAAAAGGATTGAAATTCATTTCAATCCTTTTTTTATGTATAAAAATTTGCACATTCAAAATTTAATAGTTATATTTGTATCTTATTTTAAAACTTATAAAAATGATTGTAAATATTGTAAATTATGTAATGAGTAGTTCATATATATCATTAAATACTGATTATAATATTTTTTATAATAATAATGATTCTATTAAAATATTAGATTTTAATAAGATGCTTGATATTACTATATCAATGAAAATAAATAATATAAATTTAGGTGGACTATTATGGTTCGTTAAAGAAATTCGTATGTATGAAATATGTCAATTAAAAGAATGTAAAGATTTTACTGATATGTTGAGAATGATTGGTATAATAATTGGCACAAATACTATATCTATAAGTGATGAAATATATTCAATAAAAGGTTTAACTTTATTAGAATTAACTCACATAATTGATAATAATCCTGATAATTCATTTCAGAAATTACGAACATATATTAGAAAGAAAAAACTTGAAAAAATAATGATAGATGCTTAACGTTGGAGACAAAATTTATTTTATTAAATCTTTATGATACAATATAGATTTACCATCAAATAAAGAATTAACAATCTTACATATATTTGATTGCCGTAATAATATTGTAATAGGAGGAGTTACTACTGTAATTAGAATAAAAGAAGCTATAATTGTTGATGATTATTATTCAGAACAATTTTTATCATTGAAAGATTATAGAAAAGAAAAACTAAAAAAATTATCAAATATATGCAAGCTTGGGTAAAAAAACATAATTCAACATTTTATTGTATTGATAACTATATAAAAAAAGATAATAAAAATTATAATCTTAAATCTTATAAAATGGGTACATCTTTTGATAAATATACTAATTTTAGAATAATATACTATGATAGTAATATATCAAGACAAGTTTTTTTTTCAAATATAACATTATCTGCTAATGAATATAATAATTTTATAAGAAAAACAAAAATTGAAAAATTATCAAAATATGAATGATTGGATAAATAAATGGATAGAAAGAAAAAATGAATTACCATTATTTTTTGATTATATTATTAAAAAAGATAATGAAAAATATGAATTTTATTCATATATGAAATTAACAACTTATGAATTTAGCATAAAAGTTAAATTGTCATATTATATTATAAATGTAGATACTATGTTTTCAGATGAAAAAGAAATATCATTTAATTCATTTAATAATTATCTTAGAAAAATTAAATTAGAAAAATTAAATGAAAATATCTAATTTTGAATTATTGATTTATGTTATAAATAACGTTGAACGTTTTTATATATCAGAAGGATATGTTATAGATCGTATATCATATAATATAATTAGAAATACATTATGTATAACTGTACGATATTTAATTAAAGTTGATTCTGAATTATGTACAAGTATTACAGTAAATGTTAATATTAGAGATTATATTAGAGAAACTAGAAGAATAAAATTTAAGAAAATGAAAATAGATGAAAATAACAAAAAAGGATATGATGATTTATATATTGAATCATGATGAAGAATTTATTCTTAATAAAAAATATACTATTGACGATATAAAATATCATATATCAATAATGAAATTAATATTGATATTACATATTTAATAGCTGATAATAAATATAAACAATTTAATTATTATATTTATATTTTAGAATACGTAAAATATATAAGAAAATTTAAATTATCTAAAATAATATTATGATAAACGTAAAGTTATATAATAAAGAATTATTTACTAAACATAATTTGTTTATTGAAGTCTGTATTCCTAATGATAAATATAATTCTATATCTCATTTATTTGATGTAATAATAAATAAATTAATAGAGTATAAAAATAGAGATGTTTATTTTGCTTCTATTCGTAGTTTAATAGGTATAATGCTAGTTGAAATGAAACATGTAGATGAATTGGAATTAGAAGATTTTTTTAGAATTTTTCAATATAGATTTGATGTGCTTGATAATAAAATAGATGTGTTTAATGGATGGTATCATTTTATAAATCAAGATATAGAAGATATTAAAGGAATAACTTTACATCAATTTAATATGATGATTAATGATGATAAATATATTAAAAAATATTTTAGAATGATTAAACTTCAAAAATTATCAAAATTATGATAGTAGAATATTATAATATAGATTTTTCAATAAATTATCAATCTGAAGAAATAGATTCAAATAGAATATATAATATTATTAAAAATTATATAAATAATTATATAATGATATATAAAAATAATCCTCATATTTATGTAGGTAAGGATTGTTTTGATTTTATTTTATATTCCGATAAATTTCATCTTATTTCTTACAAATCATCAAAACCTTATATCGGAATATTATATGACTGTTATCTTTATATAAACACAGATTTACAAGAAGGGGATTTTTATTTATCTAATAATAAAATAGATTTTAAACAATATAATAGAAAATTAAAAATAGAAAAAATAAATAATTATTATAATGAAAATAGTAAAATTTAATGTTGAAATATTTGATAATTATATATTAAAAACTACTAGGATTTTTACGAATTATTATATAAAGAAATATCTAAAAATTTTAATGATTATGGAGTTGCTGTTGTTTTTAGTCGTAAAATGATGGATAATTTAAATTATCTTAATTGTAATTATAAAATTCATATTCAATATCAAGTAAATGATTATATAAACATAAATGATGTTTTTATATATCCATATTATGCAGCCAATGAATGTGATATTATATTAACAGATTTTGATTTTATTAAATATTATAGAAAACAAAAACTTAAAGAAATATGTTTAAACCAGGAGATAGAGTAGTTTGCATAAATGATGAAAATAATTGTGATCCAAATATAAATCTAATTAAATATAATATTTATATTGTAAAAGAGTTACATGAATATACCAATAATAGAATAATATTAGAATATCATGAAAATAGTTTATATTATAATACTAGATTTATATTATTAAAAGAATATAGAAAAGAAAAACTCAAACAAATAGAATTATGTTCAAACCAGGAGATAAAGTAGTGTGTATTAATGATAAATATTTTTATAATGATAAATCTATAATAGAAATGATTAAATATAATATTTATACAATAAATAGAATTGCAGAAATTTCAGGTAGCAATACAGATAGAGTTGTATTATATGAATGTAAACGTATGTATTTTTCACACAGATTCATATCATTAAAAGAATATAGAAAACAAAAATTATTAGAAATATGTTCAAAGTAGGAGATAAAGTAGTTTGTATTGATGTTAAAAAATATAATAATAATAATTATAATGTAAACCTAATTAAATATAATATTTATACAATTAATATAGATTTTTCAGTTTTTGATAGATCAAGTTTTGGTAGATCAAGAGTTGAAATAAAAGAATGTTGTAATGAGACATTTTATTCAGAGAGATTTATATTATTAAAAGAATATAGAAAACAAAAACTCAAACAAATAGAATTATGTTCAAACCAGGAGATAAAGTAGTTTGCATTGATCAACAATATAGAAAAAAATACAATTTACCTAATACAATATTAGAAGTTACAGAATATAAAGATATAAGATATAAAAAATTATTTAGTGAAAATTTTATTATTTGTTTCAAAGATATAAAATATGGATATAATTATAATTGTTTTATGCTATTAAAAGAATATCGTAAATTAAAATTATTAAAATTAAATAAAAATGATAAGTGAATCAAGTCTTGTTAATTATATAGAAAATCTAAATCTTAGAAAAACCCATGAATGTTTTGATACTAACTATATAATTGATAATAATTATATAATATGCATTGAATCATCTACTAATGTTTTTTTCATAGATAAAAAAATGAATTCGAACCTGTATATTTTCATAATTAATATTGAAAAATTAAAAGATATTTATTATAAAAAAACTGGTAAAAATATAGAAATTTTAATGAGAAAAGAAAAACTAAAAAAATTAGAAGAATGTTCAAGATAAGAGATAGAGTAGTTTGCATTGATAATTCTTATTTATATGATATAAATCTATTACAATTAAATAATATTTATATAATTGAAGATATTTTTAGTTATGATACAGAAAATAATTATATTGGTATGATATTAGAAAAATATAATTTTGAATTTAATTCTAATAGATTTATATCATTAAAAGAATATAGAAAACAAAAAATATTAAAATTATGTTAAAACCAGGAGATAAAGTAATTTGTATTGATAATTCTTATTTAGATGATAATAGTATGAGAAAATTATTATTAAACCATATTTATATAATTAAACTATGCTTTACATATCAATCAGATCATTTTAATTATATTATATTAGAAAATGATTTTGAATATCATGAAAATAGATTTATAACATTAAAAGAATATAGAAAACAAAAACTATTAAAATTATGTTCAAACCAGGAGATAAGTTATTAGAAATATCAACTAACAAAATTTTCACATTCTGTGATTATATAAAAACTATATCATATTCATCAAATTATAATGATATGATAGTGAATGATTATGATTATGAAAATGGTTTAATATCAATCAATGAAGATGCAGAAAATTATCATAGAATTAATAAATATTTATCTATTAAAGAATGTAGAAAAGAAAAACTTAAAAAATTATATAAAGATTTTAATATTTAAAGTTAAAAATCAATAAAATAAATAATATATTAATATCTAAATCATTTATATTTTATATCTTTGTCATCATTATAATAATTATTTAAAATACTCATGAAAATAACATATACTAAGCAAAAAGGGGCGAGAATTAAATATTCATTCAAAAGACCATTTTCAATTAATATAAATGGTTATTGGTGGAATTGTGAATTATTAAGATGGGAAAAAGAAGATGACTTCAATTTTTATAAATATGAATATACTAGTAATTATTATTCTTTAAAATCAGTTAAAAGATTTCTTATAAAATATAAAGCACCAAAAGGTAAAGATTCCGTTACAAAAAAATTAAATAAAAATATAAAAAAGTGTAAATAAAATAAACTTTTTTAAAATATTATACTATTAAATATAATTAAACAAATAGTTCTTTGATGTCATGATAAAATGGTTGTTAGTTAAAAACTTAACTAACGTAAAATCATAAAAGTAATAAGTTTGATTAAAAATCAAACTGAAACTTTTAATCGTTATACATATCAATAATATTGATTACAGTAAACATAGAACGATTAATACACTTTTAAATACATCTTAACAACGGACTATAATAAGTCTTAAAAATGGTTGTTCGTTATGTAGTTTAAATAATTAAAAGCGACTACGATTTCTTTAAATTATTAAAGAATAGTGTGTTCGGATAAAGAATTTCATCAAACGAAATTCAAACGTCACAGCAAGTACAAATTTGTATAAGTTTAAGTTGACGGTATACCTATTAATATATCAACCATGTGGATTAATCATGATATGAAAGTTATCATAAAAAAAGATTTAGTTGGAAGTAAATTAAGAAAAAGAAAATTATTAAAAATAAATGAAAATAGGAGATAAAGTTTTATTTACTGATTATTTTTATGAACATCATAAATATATAACAGATAATAGATATAATATTTTTACAATCAAAGATTATTTTAGCGATAATTTCACCATTATTTCTTTATATGAACTTCCAATGTATTATTTTGAACCAAAAAATTTAATAACAGTATCAGAAATTAGAAAAAAAAAATTAAAAAAATTAAAAATATATGAATAAATTCGGAGTAATATTAGCAAGAGTTCAGCCAGTACATAATGGTCATATGGCATTAATTAAAAAGGCATATGATGAAAATGAAAATGTAGTATTTTTAGTTGGAAGTGCGGATAAAGTTGACTCAAGAAATCCAATTCCAGTTAGCATTAGAATTGAAATGCTAAAAGATGCATTAAAAGAAGCTAAGTTGATTGATAAATGTTTAATAATACCATTAGATGATTTAACTTCAGAAAGTGATAATTCTATTGAATGGGGTTTTTATCTTTATACTAAAATAGTAGATCAAATTAAAGATAGTTGTTTCACTATGTATTATTCAGATGGATTTGAAATCATCACTAAATGGTTTCCAGGATTTATGTTCAAAAATAATGTATCTCTGGTGCTATTAGCAAGAGGAACTGTTGAAGATGGTGTATCTGCTACCGAAGTTAGAAAAGCTATACTGAGCAATTCTCCTGAGCTAAAAAACATGGTTCCAAAATCAGTCTATAATAACAGAAATACGATTAAATCATTTATTGAATTAAATAAAGAATGAAAAATATTTATATAACAAAAGATGAACTTGATAATTTCACAGAAGAACAATTAAATAGATTAGTATTTGTTTTTTATGATGGGCAAGGAGACACTAGCGTTATGATATGGAAAGATTTTATTGAATTATCAAAAGAATGGGAGAAAGAACTTGGAATTGGATTTCCAAAAAATTCAGATAAATTTGATTTTTTATATAAAGATAGTGAACTAAATGGTAATATAAGTGAATTTCTATATTTTGATTTTAATAATGAATACAAAAGAATTTATTTTAAATAATAATTATTATGGCAAAAGATTATTTTGATAAAGAATTTAAAAAAATGTGGATGGAAACGTGCATTGAATCTTGGAATGATCAATTTCTTGGAATATACTATACAAAACCATTTGAGGAAATTATTTATCTACATAATAATATAGAAGAATTAGAAAGATATATTTCAGCATATGAAAAAAAATATGATACTAAACTAACATATAGATTAGATAACGGTTGCTCTTATATTTCACAATTAAAATAGAGATATGAAAGAGCACAATCACAATAATGATATTAATTATAATGCTGTTATTGAACAATGTGGTTTAATATTATATAAAAAGAAAGCAATAGGTAATAAAGCAAGATTATTGTATATAATTCAAGCAAAATCTGGTAGATATGATCATCAAAGTATTATTATAATAAAAGAAATTAATAAAGATTTCATAAAAATAAATGATTCTAATGATATAGAATCAAAATTATATGAACCAGATAGATTACTTTATAACCAAATAAAAGAATATATAATAGAAGCAAATTATGAATATAGATAGAAAATTAGCAACAATTCAGGTAATTAAAGACATATTACCAATTAAAGGAGCAGATAGAATAGAGGTTGCACGCATAAAAGGTTGGAAAGTAGTAGTTAAAAAAGACGAATTTAAAGTAGGTGACAAAGTTGTTTATTTTGAAATTGATTCACTATTACCTATTAGAGAAGAATTTGAATTTCTTAGAAATAGTTCATATAGAAAAACTGATGAACAAGAAGGTTTCCTCTTGAGAACGGTCAAATTACGCAAACAATTTTCATGTGGACTAATAATGTCATTAGATATTTTAAATGATACACCTTGTCATATATTTAAATTGACAGAAGGTGATGATGTATCTGATTATCTAAATGTTGTAAAATTTGAAGTTCCAATACCTGATGAACTTAAAGCTGATGTTGTTGGTCCTATTCCTTCATTCATATTGAAGACAAATGAAGAACGCGCACAAAATTTATCTGATGATTTCGATGAATGGAAAAAAGATAATGTAATATTCTATGAAACAGAGAAACTTGATGGTCAATCTACCACTATGTATTTACATAATGGAGTATTTGGCGTGTGTGGTAGAAACTGGGAATTTAAAAGAAATCCAAATAATTTATTTTGGAAATTTGCAATTGAAAATAATATTGAAGAGAAATTAAGAATATATGGTAAAAATATTGCTGTTCAAGGTGAATTAATTGGTTCAGGAATAGAAGGCAATAACTATAAATTAAGCCATAAAACAATAAAATATTTTAGAGTTTTTAATATAGATGAATATAAATTGGAAGATTATAATACATTCGTTGATATTGTAACTAATGTATTAAATGCTGACACGGTTCCTTTAATTTGTAGTTATTATAAATTACCTGGCACTATTGATGAAATATTAAAACATGTTGAAGGCAAATCTGTATTAACAAATTCATCAAAAAGGGAGGGAAGTGTATTTAAATCAATTGATTCATCAATAAGTTTTAAGGTCATTAACAATGAATATTTAATTAATTGATAATCAACAAATTACGGGAAGATATTATATATTTATATTATATATCATGATCTTGCATCTTTTTTATAATACATTTAATATTAGTGAATTACAATGGTAGAATTTAAATTTAAAATTAGTGATGAAGCATTTAATTTATTGATGTACATTAAAGAGCATAAACAAGCAGAATATCGTGATTATGAATTTGAAAATATAGATAAATTTATAAAATCTAATAATGAATTTATTACAGTTGAACAATTTAAACATAGAAATTGTAATGGAACTTATTATTTAATCGACTTGAGATACATAATTTAGTTTGTAGTAATAATTTTGCATGGCATCCTACATTTATATTAACTGAAATAGGTAAAAAAATGTTAGAAAATAATTGTAGAAGAATTAAATTAGAAAATTTAAATAAAATATAAAAAAATGTTTAAACATGGTGATGTAGTAATTGCATTAGAAACATATGATAATTTAATTGTAATAAATAATTCTTATATTATTGAACGTACTGGATATGTGAAAAATAGAAAAAAATATTATGTAATATTACAGTATCCGCCTGGTTTTTATATAGAAGAAGAAAAATTTAAATTAGATATAAAATATCAAAGAATAGAAAAATTGAAAAAAATATGCAAAATATAATAAATAGCAGAAATATTATTAATAATATTAGTCATGATGCTCATAAATTATTAATTTATATTTATGAGAATGGTAGTGCTGAATATAAAGATCCACAATATCAATCTATCTCTGATTTTATAGGCAATTCATTATATTTGAATCTTGTTGAAGAATTTAAAATAAGAAATTGTGACGGTACACTTTATTTAATACCAGAGTTAATAAAATATTCATTAGTTGATAAATATTTTTCAGAATATACTGATAAATATATATTATCTGATTTTGGTAAAAAAATACTTGTTAGCGTTATTAGAAAAGAAAAATTAAAAAAATTAGAAAAATTATAAAAAATATGCAAAAAATAGTAATAGTAAATAGTAATAATGGTTGTACTTTTTCATTATCAACAAAAGTTATACGTAGATATTTCGAACTTTCAAATTTGGGTAAACCATATTTTTATATCAGAGATTATAGTTATTTAAATATCACTAAATATAAAAAAATTGAAGATGCTGATGATTATTTTTATACTTCATTTAATGATTTAGGAAAAGAATTAACAAATGAAAATAACATTTTTGATAAAGAAAATTATTTTGATCAAATGGAAATTTTAAGAGATGATGTAAATTTAGTTAAAGCAGTGGAAGAAATAAAACCTGACGAAATAAAAATTGTTGAAATTCCAGATGATGTTGAATGGTATATTAGAGAAGAAGATGATGGACATGAATCAATAGAAGAAACACATAGATCTTGGTTTTAATTAATTAAATAAATATATGAAAAAAGAGTTTTATAGTTATTCTGATGAAGAACAAAAACAAATAAAAAGAATTCAAGCATTTAGTTTGATGAAAGAAATAGAAATTATTAATTGTGATAAATTAGATGATGAAACGCACACACAGTTAATGATATATGTTGTGTTATTTTCTAATCCTCACTTATCATATCTTAATAAATTTAATACAGAATATACTATTGTAGGCAATGAGATTATTGAAAAAACTTATACAGTTAATAAAAAAATCGAAAAAATCGAAAAAATAAAACCTGATTATATTTTTGAAAGAAAAGAATATAAAAGAAAAACAGTAGTAGAAGGAAAGGTAGGAATTGTAAATGATTATGAAGAATATGTTAATAGTAAGAAATATTATGAATATTCAGATGATAGTTATGAAAGGAAAAATTGGAGAACTATTGAATATAAATGGAAAAATTACATTAAAGAAATAAATATATGAAAAAATTATTTTTATGTGCATTGTTTAGTGTATTATTTTTGTCTTGTCAAAAATATAAAACATATGTGACAAAACCAGTTGTTTTAAGACAAATGGTTAAAACTGAAGTATCAAATAAATCAGCAAGTGGTAGTTTTTTATTGGTTTATGGGATTTATAACTCTAAAGAAAAAACCGAATTGATGGTTAGATGTTTAGGAAACGTAGATGGTATGTATAGATTAATTGAGTTGCCAATGAAGAGCGTTAGAATAAAGATCAATAACAATATAATTACTCCAACATTACAATTTGTTTATTATAGTAATTACGAATTAAATATTAACTCTTTACTTTCTATAGGAGAATGTCCAGATCCATTTTCTAACTATAACTTCCTATATTATATTATAAATATTCCAGAAAAATATATTCCAGAAAAATTAATACCAATAACATTATAATAAATTAAATTAAAAAATTATAAATATGAAAAAATTAATATTATTTAGTTGCATTTTATTATTTAGCTGTAATAATAAAATACATTATGATGGACAAGAGTTTGATAATTATGATCAATATGTAGAATATTCCATTAATCAGTTGAAATCTCCAGTAGTAATTACTAATATTAGATCTAAATTTTATTCTAGTGATACTATATATTCTATTGTAGTTAAAGATGCCAATAATATAATTAAAGAATATGATTCACAATCAGAATTAATTGATATTATAGCAAAAACAAAAGATATTGGAGATACAATTAGATAAATAATATATTATGGAACAAAATAAAGAAATTATTTACAGAGTTGTAAAAAATATATAAAATTATAGAAATATTTATAATTTTATAATTATCACAATAAAAAATGCGATGTTATTATAGTTACTAATGTAGATAATCCTTATTATAGAATTATGAATAATGATAAAGAAAATTTGGAATATGATGAATATATTGATAGTCATGATTTAAATATTTATTGACTTATTGATTATTTAATTTATTATGGATTAATGAATAAAAATTACAAACAATTAAATTTAAATAATTAAATCATGGATGATATAACAATATTATGCATATGCATTCCGCTTGCGATATTTTTTATATTTTTAGCAATATCTACTATTTTTGGTAAAAACAGAAATAGTGGAATTGGTGGATTTAAACCACCAATATCAAATAAAAACTTAAATTCTAAAAAATAAATTATGGATTATACCGCAGTTTATTACGACAAGAATTTAAAGGTTATTTCTTATGAAAATTTAAAAGATTTAGAAATTTTTATAAATCAGAACAAATCAAGTAAATTAAAATATGTTCTTTCTGTGAATTTGGACCTTAATCTATTTAATTGAATTAAGAATTCACTTTTTGTTATTAATGTATTAGTTTTTCCAGATTTTCCAATAGAATGTTCTAATTTATAAGGTATTGATTCTTTTAAACTATTTCTAAAATATTCATTTTTTTCAAATAAGCAATCATAAGATCTTGTTATTAAATTATCATATTCTTCGGATTGTCTATCAATTGGAGTAGATATCCAATATAATTTTTGCTTATCTACCCAATTTAAATATTGACCAGCTTTCCATGCTTCAAACCCTGATAGTTTCCATATATTCTCTTTAATTTGTATATCTGGAGTCCTTAAAGACTGTACAAAGCCTTCATATGAAGCCACAGATATACCGTCAATCTCGAATTGATAAGGATATAAATTTGATAGTTTTTTTTCTAAACCATCAGTTCTAAATTTAATATCTAATATTTCCATTCTATATTATATGGTATAAAAATAAAAAAGTTATGATTAAAGTAAATATTATATTATCCGAGATTAACTATTATAAAAATAAGTTAACTGAATTTGAAAAGGAGCATATTACAATTGAAAATAATATTAAAACAGTACATATAAAATCGGTTAATGATTGTAATAATTATGTTAATATTATGAAATCATTAAATGAATATGAAAATAAATATAAAAATGCAATAGAATATAATGCTAAAATTGATATTAGAAAAGATAAGTTAAAACAATTATCAAAATATTATCATTATTGTAATAAAATTAATATTTAAAATAGTTGAGAATAATTTGTGTATTTGAATTTTTTTATTATCTTTGTATTTGAAATCAATAAAAAATTGTTTTCATGTTTAATTAAAATAATAATAATATGAATTTATTAAATGTAACACCAACAACAACAGTATCATCAACAAAAAAAGTTGATAAACTTGGATTATTAAATAAACTTAATGTAATAGAATCTGACATAAAGGATTTTATATTAACATTGAGAGTATTAGAAAAAGTTAAAATTATTGATACCCATAGTCACTATTATTCTGATAATTCTAAAACTAATTTTTCTACTAAACAAGAAATTTTCAAACATTTAGGATATGAAATCACGGATAAAGTAAATAATTATAATAGTATATTAAGAGAATTAAAAAACTTTAATATTAAAGTACCAGATAATTTAATTAAATATGATTTAGAAGTTGAAGAAATTAAATCTGGTTGTAGATATAATGGATCATCAAGTGAAAAATATAATCAAATTTTAATTAAAACAGATGAAAATTATAATAAATATCTAAATTCAAGATTAAATTCAAAACTTAGTTCTATCGTAGAAATAGCAGAAACATTTGGATTTATGATAATTCCATTAGAATTAGCAAAAAATTCAATTTTAACTTGTGATCCAAAAAGAAAATCTGTAGATATTGAATCTGCAATTAACAATTATAAATTTGCAAATTCAGAAAGATATTTTTACATTTTATGTCCAATTGGATTTTATGATTTTGAAAAACATGTAAAATCTCAAAAATACTATGATGTTTATTTTCCTAGTTCATTATCAATGGTTAGTATGAATGTTGGTATGAATTTACCATTATTCAGAAGTATGTATGAAACTATGGTAAATCTTGGTAATAGAGTAGATGCACTTGAAAATTCAACAAAAGTTTTAAAAGAGCAAGTAAAAGGAATAGAACAAAATATTTGTAGAATTCAGTCAGAACTTGAAAAAATATCAAAAGAACAAATTCGTCAGCAACAACTAGCTATTCAGCAAGCTGAACAAATTAAAACATTAAACCTTGAAGTCCAACAAGCATTAGCAAGAAGAGAAGATCCTTTATTATTTTCTACATCTTATAGTATAACTAATTTTTCTGAAGATTCTCATTGTGATGTTGCATTTGCATGGGGTACAGAATTTCCAAATGAATTTTTAGAAATGATGAATGTTAAAGGAATTAAAAAAAGTAATTATTGGTTAAAATAATATTATGAAATTAAATGAAACTTGGGTATTATATGATATGTGTATGTCTGAAATAGTTGAAGTATTTTCAGATAAAAATAAAGCAATTGAACTTTGTGATATAAATATTAAAGATTGTTATATTAAAAATCGTGAGTTAACTCATTTTTTTAAAGATATGTCTGATGAACAATATGATGAGCATTTTAAAAAATATTTTTCAAATACTTTATTTAGCGTTATTACATTAGATGAAGCTATTGAAAATATAAAAGAAAAATTAACTGATTATTTTGAATCAATAATATATCCTAATTATAATTAAAATGATTGATAAAAAAAGATTAAAAGAACACCTTAATAATGGTAAAATAGAATATGTTATGTGCGCTTCTAATTGGATAGATGATGGAATAGATTATCTTTATAAGCCATATAATATAGATAAAGGAATTTGCTATAATAGCGTACGGCATCCTTGCATATATGAGCAAACAAATAAAATTTATCCTGCTGAAAAATATGGAATGTTGACTGTTGAAGGATTTTTAACTACAAAAAATAGATTTCTTAATAGAGAAGAAGCTTTAGAATTAGTTAAATCAAATGATCAGTTAAAACAAGATTTAATAGGTAGTGTATTAACATCTGAAGATTTATGGTAAATAGAAATATAATTAAAATAGGATATATGAGAATTAATATAGATACTATTTTATGCTATTATATTGGTAGAGGTGATAAAACTATTATAATTCAAAGATCACTAGATGATATAAATGATATTGAAATAGATTTTGATAATAATATAGAATGTGAAAAATCATTAGCTGAATTAGATTCATTATTAGTTTTAAATGCTCATAATTATATAAGAAAATTAAAAATAGAAGAACTAAATGATAATAGAACGAGATAAAATTAAAATAGGTGATTATAGATTAAAAATTGATAGTATATTTGCATATTATCCTACTACAGTTGAAGAAAATGATCGTTGGTTTATTGTAATTGAACGTGACGTACCAGATGGTATTACAGAATTAGAAGTCGAATTTGATACAGAAGAAGAAAGAGATAAAGTTTTATTAGAATTAGATAAATTATGTACTATTGATCCAATGAATTTAAGAAAAGAAAAATTAGAAGAAATAAATAAAAATGGAAAAATTTAAAATAATTAAACAAGTTCACACATATCAAAATAATATTACTAATTTTGTTGTATATAAAAAGAATTTTATTGGTTGGACTCCAGCAAATATTATTTACAATAATTTTAAATATCAATATGATTCATTCTTTGAAGCTGAGATGTCAATATTTAATTATTTTGAAACTAAACATGGTGGTATAATAGATATTGATGTAAATATTTATACATACTCACCGTATTCTTTACCAATATGAATTAAAAAATAAATAATATTTTATATATAAAGATATAATTAAAAATGAAAGATAATAGATTAGTAAGAACTGAGTTAGTTACAAGAGAGATCGAAATTGATTTAACATATCATGAGATAAAAAAACTTATGATTGAAAAGTCTCCAACTGAAATTTTTGTTATGACATATAGTAGTTCCAAACCATGTATTCGTATTACTAAGCCAATATTAGATAGTGATAAAGAAATATGTGTTTGTTATGAATCATGTAAAGATAAAGATGAATATTTCCTTACATGGATAGGTTTTTATAATTTACTTGAAAAATATGGATTATCAAATATTAGATTTTAATATTTTATCAAATAAAAAAAATAAATTAAAATGAAAATAAAAAAAGAAGATTATTATGAATATAAACAAAATAGATCATTATCATCATTTAAACATGCATTAATTGTTATTGGTGTAGCATTTTTAGCATTTATGGCATTCCAATTTGGAACTAAAATTGGTCAAAATACAGAATTGAATTATTATTTAAATGTAATGAATCCTGTTGACCCAAATATTGAAGTTGGGCAAACTTGGATTTATATTCTTAATAAAGATAATCCATTTGAAGATACAATTCAAATTAAGAAAAAAATTATAGGAATTAAAAATGATTATATTTTATATGTTCAAAGCAACTCTGATAGTACAATAAATAGTAATGATACTATTAGTGAAAATGAATCTTATTTTATAATAGGATGTGAATTATTGAAATCAGATAGTACTAAATTTAATATTGAGTTTCCTATATTTAATGAAAATATACCTGAATATAAACCTGAATATGAATTCAAATTAAATTATATAAATAATTAAAAATATGAAAAAATTAGAATATATTAATGTATTTATTCTGATAATATTATGTGGTATTTTAGGGTATCTAATATCTTATCCATTTGATCTCAAATTTCAAACTATAGTTATATCAGTATTATTTTTATCATATTTAACTTTTTTTTTATATAAAAATAAAAAATAAAGAAAAATTAAAAAATAATGAGAATACTATTATATTTTATGTTGTTTATGCTAATGTCTCTAACTGGTTTATTTTGTTATTTAATATATTATCAGCCAAATGATAAATTACATATTGGATTATCAATAATAGCATTTTTTATATATTTAGGAATATTTATATATGTAGATGAAAAATCAAGAAAAATTAATTAATTAAATGAATAAAAATGAATAAAAATAATATTACAGTCAAAGTGGAGGGAGCAACTGCAATCGGCAAATCCGCTGTTACACTAGCAATAGTAAAAGCTCTTAAAGAATTTGGATTTGAAGTAGATTTAGAAGATACTGGACATAGAAATATTAATCATTTAGAGCATTCCATGGAGCATGATATATCATTTTCTGAACGAATGAATACTATGAATAGTAATACTAAAGTGATAATAAAAGAAATAACAATTTAAATATGAAAAGATATAGAAGATTAGAAGATATTTTAGTGTTTCATTGGACTGGTGATTTTTCAATTATTGATGAAATTAATAATGCAGTAAAATCATTTAATAAAGAACATCAAGATACTTTAAATGCAAGTAAAGATGTTGATAATGACGATAAAATTTTAATAATAACTCATAATGGAGAATATGGTACAATGAGTGAATCAGTTAAAATGAATGATTATATTATATTTGATGTAAATGAAATTGAAACATCATTAGGTGCATATTCTGAAGATTATTTAAATGATCATTTTATATTAATATAATGAAAAGAATAGAAGTCGAATTTAATGTTAAAATGATTATTGATGTTGAAGATAATCAGAATATAGAAACAGTTGTTAATACAATTGAAATTGGTGAATTTGATATAGATGAAGATGCCAATATTATAGCATGTAACATAACGAATAGAAATTATTCTAATTTTTTAAAAAAATGAAAATTTTAAACATAGGGGATATTCACGGATTTGATTCATGGAAAAAATTTGTAGATGATATTTCTCAATATGATAAAATAATATTTGTAGGAGATTATGTTGATGAATATCATCTAAGTAATATTACAATATTAAATAATTTATTAGATATCATTGAATTTAAGAAAAAATATCCAGATAAAGTTATTTTATTATTAGGTAATCATGATTATCAATATGCTATACGACCACCTAGTATGAATATTTTAGGACATTGCTCTGGATATAGAGCAGAAATGCATTTTGATTTATATGAAATATTTCATAATAATTTAAAATTATTTCAATTATCTTATCAATACGAAAATTATATTTGGACCCATGCAGGAATTCATCGTGGATGGTATGACCATTTTTTAATAGAATTTAAAAAAGTTTCTGATTTTGAAGGTACTATATCAGATAAATTAAATTTAGCATTTGAATTTGAGTTAGAATGCTTACTTGATTGCGGATATGTACGTGGTGGATATAATAAAGTTAGCGGTCCATTGTGGGCTGATAAAACTGAATCATGGACTAAACCATTAAAGAATTGTCATCAAATTTGCGGTCATACCCACACAGATAAAATAGTTCATCATGAAATACCAAATATAAATTCATCTGTTACATATATTGACTCCTTGCCAGAATATTGTTACATTTTAAATATATAAATTATGAAAATTAAAATATTTAATTACTATTTCGGTACCAGACTTGCATATGCTGATACTATTACTAAACTTGAGTATGAATTGAATCATTGGATAGAATATGATAAACCTGAAATTAAACAATTCACACAATCAAATACTAAAGAATATTTAATATATACCTTTTTATATTACGAAAAAAAAGAATTAAGAAAAACAAAACTTGAAAAAATTAATGAATTATGAAAACAGATAAATTAAAAAATAGATTACTTGAGTTTTATATATTAGGATTCAAAAATGAAATAGATTTTTGTGATGTACCAAATAAAGAAAATCTAAAAAAATCATATTTATTAGGAAAAAAACATTCAGATGCAGGCGATACATTTGAATCTACTGAATATTTGAACGACGATATCATTGAATATTTAATAGAAAAAGAGGAATTAAATTATTGAGGATGAATAAATTATAAATAATATTTGCAATTTGCAAATTGCAAATTTAAAAATTTTATATATAGTTTATGATTGTGAGTTATTAATTTAACTATCAATTAATTAAGTTAGAGAAGCTTAACGATTTATTATTTACGTAAAAAATGATACTGATTGTGCTATAGTTTAATAGTGCTAAATGGATAAGGAATAACCAATTCCCCCATTTTAGGTGACTTTTTTTAATTCAGTAAGACGATTAAGTTGTTTTTTTCAAAGTAAAAAAACATTGGTTACATCTATTCATTGTATTCTCAGGTGGAGATAGCTAGGTGGCGGAAAGGTTAGACGTTTGGGTAAAAGTCCCATTAGTGAGGTAGCTCAAAGATTATTTCTTATATAGGTTCGAGTCCTATCCTAACTACATTTAAAAATGAAAAGACGGATCTAAGCCAAAAAAGCATTAGTATGTGGGTTCAACTCCCACATTTTCACTAAATAATATTAATTAAAGAAAGTAAGTCAAAAGGTCAGACTAGTAAAGCCAAAAAAGCGTTTATATAAAAAATATTCATTTATGTTGGTTCGAATCCAACCTTTCTTTCAAAAATTTAAAAATATGAAATCACATACTCAAAAAAATAATTTTTTATTTAACTGAAAAGTTTGTGATGATGAAAAAACTTTTTTTGAATTTTTGAAATAATAATAAAATATTGAATTTTTTATTTGGTTAATCCATAATATAGTTGTATCTTTGTAAGCTATATTATGGATTTATTAATTTATATTATGAAACAAGGGGATAAAGTAGTTTGTATATGTAACACAAGAGGAGCCTTTATGGGGAGTCCAAGATTATATGTAGGTAAAACATATACAGTAAAAGATTATCATATGGTAGGATTTTCTGCAAATTTTATATGTCTTGATGAGCATCCACAATATTCATATACAGAAAAAGATTTTATAACTCAATCTGAAAATAGAAAAAATAAGTTAAATAAAATAAATAAATGTATAATATGAAAAAATTTAATTTAGATAGGGAGCATGGTATTTTTTGTGGAGTGTGTGCTGGATTGTCAAATTATTTTGATATTGATAAATTATTAATAAGAGTATTATTTTTGATATTTTTTAGTTATAGTTTATTACCATATCTTATAATTGCATTAGTCAAATCAAATAATGATACTGATGAACAAACATAAAAATAAAAAAGTTTCATTCGATTTTGATAGTACATTATCAAAAACTAATATTCAGGATTATGCAAAATTATTGATCGAAAAAGGAATAGAAGTTCATATTGTAACTGATAGATTTGAAAATACAACTAAATGCGCATACACAAATGATTATTTGTTTGAAGTAGTTGAAAAATTAGGAATTAATAAAAATAATATTCATTTCCTTAATATGACAGATAAACATAAATTTTTTTTAGATAATTCAGATTTTATTTGGCATCTTGATGATGATGATATTGCTATGAGTTTTATTAATGCGGAAACAAATGTTATATGTATATTAAATGATAAAATGATAGATTGGAAAGTTAACTGCAATAATTTATTACAAAAATATATAAAATGAAAAAAGGTAAAAAATTAAAAATATTCTTATGTTTTTTCGTGATATTATTAATGTCATTTTATTTAATTGATCTTGTATCATATTATTTAATAGGCGCTGAAATTAATATTAAGTATTTTATATTTGATACAATTGCTATAATATATTGGATTTATCTTTTGAAAAATACTATTAAAAATAAAAACAAAAAAAGTGAAACAATAACTAAATAAAAATATAAACCAAATAAAAAATTAAACATAAATAAATATGGAAACTAAATTATCAAAGGAAGAATTGCAAGAGCAATTGAATATAATTGAAGAAAAAGAAAAAGAATTGAAAGAAGAAATTTTTTATCAAGATTATTCTGATCTTACATTTTTTCAATTATGGAAAAATCATAACGATTGGAAAAGAATTATTATATTTGATATTATTTATAGTATTATAATTGCTGCATTATGTTATCATACAATATTATTACCAGTAATATTTATTCCTACTGCAATTCTTTTTTTAGCTTCTTTATCAACTGCATTAGACGTTAAGATGAAAATTAATAGCATTAAAAAGAAAAGAACAAATTAAAATTTAATATGAATGAAATAGAAATATATGATTATAAATTTCTAATAGTAATTAATATTATATAATATAAAATTAAATTATGGAATCAGATTCAAAATGTCCAAAATGTGGTTCATATAGATTCTACGATGGTACTAAATGTACAAATTGTGGATATAAGAATGATAATCCTGATGATGATATAATTATATGTCCTGGATTTTTTAAATATGATAAATTAAATATGATAAATATGGTGTGGGGAGTTGATAGTGGAAGTATAGATGATAAAATTTTAAAGCCATTAGGATTAGTTTGTGATGGAGGTGGATCATTTAAAAATAATGAGCTTAGTTATCATGTTACAAATATTAATAGTAATAAAAATAAAATTGATATTTATCTTACTAAAAAAGAATTTAATAATATTGAAAATTATATGAAAAAATATAATAAAGAAATTAGATTAAAAAAATTAAAAATATTAAATTTAAAATAAAAATGGAAAAAGCAACTTATTGTATAGGAGTAAATGAAGTAGGAATTAATTCATATGTAGAACATGAAATTCCTGAAAACGATGTAGATGAATCAACAGTGTTAACGCCTGATGTTGATATTAATGAATCTTATAATGAAACAGATGGATTAATTAATGATGTAAAATAAAATTATAGAATATGAATATGAAAAAAATTATAATTCTTCTTATACTTGGATTTGGAATATTTTCAAATTCATATTCTATTGATAAATATTCTATTGATAGCGTAAAAATAAGAGTAAATAATGTAAAATATGAAAATTGTTATACTCTATATGAATGGCAATCTTGGCAAAAAGTCAATGGTCAATTGTATATAGATAAAGATAATAAAAGAATAACTTTAGCATTAAATATGCCTAAAGTATACATTTATATGAATGAAAAACTTGAAAGATATAGTAATAATATAAATTTTGATTGTTTTTATACGAATGATGTTTATACGCTATCTATTTATATGTATAATAATGATACATATTTTTATATTTTAGATGACTTTAATCAAATTGAAATAATTTATAAATTAAATAAAAAATGGAAGAATTAAAACAAGGCACAAGAGTAAAATATCATGAGCAATTACTTATTGGAACAGGTAAAATTGTTGGAGTGGTAACAAATGATATGCCTTTAACTGGTAGATTATATATAGTTGAACCAGATGAAAAAGTAATTAGTGAAATTTATCATTATTCAAATATCGCAGTATTCGAAAGTAATTTAGAAGTTATAGATGAAATAAAAATAAAAAAAGCATTTTTATCATTTGAAGATAACTTAAACATTAAAGATCTTGAAATAGAAGATGGAAACCAATTTAAATGCTTTCATATTGATTTAACTGAAGGTGAAGATAATGGTATGTATATCAAACTTTGTTCTTGGGATGAAAATTTAGAGCATAAAAATTTTGATCAATTTATAGGCAAAAAAGTTAAAATAACTATTGAAGAAATAAATTAAATTATGAAAAAATTTTTAATGTCATATTTTGCAATTATTTGGGAAGTCAAATATAGTATATTGACTACATGGTTGTTTTTCTTTTTATTAGCAACGTGCAGTAAATCACCTTTTAGTTTTTTACATTTAGCGATTTCATCATTTTGTTTTGTATTAGGAATTATTTCATTTATAATTTTATTTATAACTTTATTATCAAATCATAGATATAAATAATATGAAAATAGGAGAATTAATAGATTTAAACTCAGAAGCTCATGAAATTATAAATTCCAATTTAAGTTGGAATGTTAAATATGATTTGATTTTTTCTGATGATATGTCATCAAAAGTTAAATTAGATTATTATGATCCAGACACATCATATGAAGAAGATGTACTAGCTTGGATTGGAGCCTTTGATGAATATTTAAAATATAATAACATATTAAAATGAAAAATATCGCACTTTTTTTTGGTAGCTATAATCCTTGTCATAATACACATATTAAGGTAGCTGAATGTGTATCTAAGTTAGATTATATTGATGAAGTGCAATTAGTAGTTTCGCCACAAAATCCATTTAAGCATGATTTAGCTGATTATAATGATAGATTTAATATGTGTGAGTTATCTGTAGAAAATTATGCTAATATCACAGTAAATCATATCGAACGTTATTTACCTTTACCATCATTTACCATTAATGCATTAAATGAGTTAAGTAAATTAAATCCTGATACTAAATATTATATGATAATGGGGTTAGATATTTTTTTAGATATAGATAAATGGAAAAGTTATAAGGTTATATGTGAAAAATACCCTTTTTTAGTTTTACCAAGAGATTTTGATATAGAAACAAATGAAAAATGTTTTATTTATAAGAAAACTGAATTACTCAATAGTAATGTAATTATAAATAAAGATACTGTTTTTTTGAAAGATTTTAAAATATCATCATTATCTTCAACAAAAATAAGAAATAGTGTTGCAAATTCAGAAGATATTAGTATCTTTGTACCAGAAACAGTAAATAAATATATTCATCAACATAATCTATACAAAATATGATTTATGTAACAACTACTTATTCCGATGATTATACCCATATTGAAAATGTATGGGATGTAAATGTAGATAATGTTGAAGAACTTTATAAAATTTTTATTACTGAAAAATCAATAGAGATGAATATTATTATAAATAAATATTGGTTAAATATAATGGATTTTGAACTTTTTCATAAACATTTAACAAAAACACAATATAATAATTTATCTAAAAAATGGAAAAAGTTTTTACGTTTATGGAATAAAGATAAATTCATTTTTGAAAAATTAAATGGATTAAAATTAGAATTTAAATGTTTATCTAATTAATAAAATATGCATAATTTCAGTGAACTGTTAAATTTTAATACATTAGAAGAAGGTCAAAAAAATTTGAATAAAGCGGTTGAAATTCGAGATATGATGGGAGGAGAATTATATTGGAACATAGCTAATGATGATTGTGATGAAATTTCAAATAAGCTTGTTGATCTTAAAGTTAAATTGTTCAAAATAAAAGAAAAACTTAACGGCATAAGTATTAAAGTTATTAAATTTTATTTAAGAATAAAAAAAATAGAATATTTAGATTCATCTTTAAATAGTAATGATAATAGATGTTTTGGATATTATATTCTAGATACTATAGAATTTAAATATATTGAAAATTTTTACAATAAAATTGATATAAATATATGGAAAATATAAACGAATTATCTTTAAAATTAAAGAATGAATTGATTAATGATTTAATGACATCTCCAAGAAATTTAGATGTAGAATATCTTCATGTTGGAATGAAAGTATACTCCAGACGAGAGTTGGCTAATGAAATTAAAAATGAAACTGAATTTGGATTAGAGTGGCTAGCAACATCAATAACTGTTGCAATAAATATAATTGCTAAGGATTCATTAAAAAATAAATAAAGAAAATTATAATAAACAATAAATAAAAATTAAAATGAAAGAAAAAATTAAAGAATACCCAGTTATTACGACAGAAGAATTCGAAGCAAAAAAATTATTTATGATAATTGATGTTCTTGATATATTTTATAAAAAGCATATCAAAAATAGTATAGAGTCAGTAAATATTGTTCTTAATTTTTTTGATAAATTCTCAAAAGAAAATAATATACAATGTAAAAATTTGTATGTAGTATCATTTGAATATAAAGGAGATGTAGTAGGATATTATGGATGCTGTGATATATTATCAGATGAATATTTAGAAAAATTTAGTGACTATTGCGATAATATCGGATTAGATTTAGATTATTATATCGAAGATAATGATTAATTTAAAAAAAATTAACGGAAATGAAATTATAGATTTCATTAACAAATCATATGAAGATAATGATGATCTTGATGATTGCTCACTAGGATTTCCACTTACATTTGAAAGTCAAAGAATTTTCAATGACAGATATGAATTGAGATTTATGTCCCGTTATAATAATTGGGGTAGTAACGGTACATTACAACCTATATCTGATAATATTATTGCTATTGATGAAGAAGGTAATATTATAATAGGATTAGAAGAACCTTTTGAAGATGATGAAAGTTCTGATATATTAGAAGATATACTAAGCAAATGGTTACCTACTCATGTTTTCAGTGATCAATCTGAAAATTTTAATAATATAATGATTGACGCACGTGAAAAAATTAATAAAATTTCTATTAACGATATAAATCTTATGGATAATATAATCAAACAATTAACCAATGCTAGAACAATGATGAAATAATATGAATGCTACTGAAATTGTTACAAATAGAGAAGATTTTAAAGATAAATTAAAAAAACTTTTCATTCCATCATGTATAAAGGATTTTGGTGATATAGAACCATTTAACATAGGATACGCAATGAAAAACTGGACATTTTTTTATTATTCTGTTGAAAATATTGGAATACATACAGTAGAATTAATTGAAAATAAATAATATGAAAAAACAATTTATATCACCTTTTAATGAGGAGTCTTTTGAAAAAGAATTTATTCAACATGATATTAGTAAATATGATGTTTTGTATCATGTAACAACTGAAGATAGAATAGAAAATATTAAAAATGATGGACTGAAAATTAACCAGCCTCAGTATAAATCACTTGTTGAGACAGGGATGTTGTTCTTTTCTTATCCTATACTACATAATACTCAAGATTTATTTAGATATTATGATAAATCGTATATTGTAGCACTTGATGTACAAAAATTGATTAAAGATGGTATTATTTTTTATGATGATAATTTCTCAAATCAAGATCAATCATCAAATAGAAATCATTTATGCTGTGAAGTAGATATACCAGTTAAATATATTAAAAAAATTATAGAACCATTTGAATAATAATTTGCATTGAAAATATTAATTCAATTGATGCGTTCACTCGTAATTTGCCATTATTTAAGCCTTTGCATGTAGTATCTAATGATCAATTTAGAATTGAATTTAAAGAATATAAAAATAGGTTATATTATAAAAACCGTCATATATTTATTACACCATCTGAATATAGAAAACTTAAATTAAATAAATTAAATAATTAAATCTGGCGATATATTAATTTGTACTCAGCATAATTCAAGTTTTGGGTTCACTAACACTAACTTAAAACTTTTTACTCCATTGCATGTTAAACATTTAAAATATGGAGATACATTTGAATTTTATGAATATCCAGGTAAAACTTATATATCTGAATATCACACTTTCATAAAATTATCTGATTATAGAAAACTTAAATTAAATAAATTAAATGATAAAACCTGGTGATATATTAATTTGTACTCATAATAAAGAAGGTTCAAGTAAAATTGAACTTTTCAAACCTTTACATGTTAAACTAACAACAAATGATGATCATTTTTTTGAATTTGAAGAATTTGAAAATGTTGCATACACCAGTAATTATCATATTTTTATAAAATTATCTGAATATAGAAAACTTAAATTAAATGAATTAAATGAAATCTCAAATAAAGAAATTTATTGATTATATATTCGAAAAAATACATAAGCAAAAAATAGAATTAATTCTTAAAAAATATAAAATTGATACTGATTCATATGAGAAAGGTAGGCAATTTGGATATGAGAAAGGGTTTATTGACGGAACAAAATCGAATCCACAAAAACATTACTCTGTACCAAAAAAAGATTATGATGACTTAATTATATATTTAGCATCTCATAATCTTGTACTTATATATAACGTAGATTCACCAGATGGAACTGGATTAATGGTTAGAAAAATATAAAAATAATAATTATGGGCCTTGATTTAACATTTTATAAAACAAAAGATATATATAATGAGATAACTCCAGTTATATATAAAGATAATGATTATACAGAAGATGAAGCAAAAAATTCAATAATATTTGAAGATTTTGAAAAAAAGGTAATAGAAATTTATTATCTTAGAAATAATTACCAATTACTAACTTATTTAATTAGTGAATATGGTCAAATAAAAAATGATAAAAAATCATATTTTAAAAATAATGAGCTTAATGATTGCATTGTTAAAATTAAAGAAAGTGATATATTAAATATTAAAGAAGTTATAAAAAATAAGCACTGGACAGATAAAGATGAAACTCATTTCATTGATATTCTTAAAAAATCAATTGTGCACAATAGCATTTTAATACATATTAGTTATTAATATTATTATTTAACTTTTAAGATACTACATATACCAAATATATGTGGTATCTTTGTATTTGAAATTTTTAAACAATTAAATCATATTATTATGAGTACAATGTTAATATTATCAGTATTTTTAGGAATTATTTCTGTTATTTTTTTTGGATTTGCATTTCTTGGTAAATCAAATAGATTAATGATGTATATTATTGGATGCTTATTCTTTTGTGCTAGCATGATTTTTATGCATGAATATTCTGATCATGTAAAATGTAATAATTCTAAATTAGAGTATTATATTAAAAAATAAATTATTAGAGTATTTTTATTATAACTTCATGTTATTCATTTAGTGAAATAACAACAAGAGATAAACAGGTTTGGTGAGGTTATGAAATAATATTTGTAAACCGAAGTGGAACTAAGATGCCATTGAAAAAAGTTAGTAAGTTCGGCGCAGGACTAAAAAGATTACAAGGTCTAAGTTAGAGAGGGATCCAAGAAAGAACTGAACTATGCCATAGTAGAAATAAATACCTGTAATAATTTATAAAAAGTGAATGATTAATCATTCACTTTTTTTGCGTATATAATAGTTATATAACATAAATTTAATATAATTTTAATAGTAAATCATCTAATAATATAGTGAATATTAAATATATAATAATAAAAAATATGGAAATAGAAGCACTTTTTATATCAGATGTGCATCTTGGTACAAAATATACAAAAGCTACTGAATTATTAGAAATATTAAAATATTATAAGCCAAAAAAATTATTTTTAATAGGAGATATCATTGATGGATGGGCGTTAAAAAAGAAGCATTACTGGAATCAAGAACAAACAAATGTAATTAGAAAAATTTTATCATATTCAAAAAATGGAACAGAAATATATTACATATCAGGAAATCATGATGATTTTTTAAAACATTATATATTTGATTTTGGTAATATTCATATAATATCTGAAATGATATGGAATAATTGTTTAATTACTCATGGAGATAAATATGATACTGTAGTTATGAATAATAAATGGATTGCTCATTTGGGTAGTATTGGTTATGATATCGCTCTTTATTTAAATAAATATATTAGTAATATTAGAAAATTATTTGGTTTAGATAAAAAATCTTTCAGTAAATGGTTAAAAAATAATGTAAAAGAAGCTATCAATTTTATATACAAATTTGAAGAAATTTTAATAACAGATACAATAAAAAAAGGTTGTGATACTGTAATTTGCGGTCATGTTCACACTCCTGATGATAAAATTATAAATAATGTAAGATATTTAAATACTGGTGATTGGATTGAAAATTGTTCATATATTATATATGATAAAAATAAATTCACTTTAAAATATTATGATTAATATAAAAGATTTATTGACAATTATTATTCCTTGTAAAAATGAAGAAAAATATATAGAAAGCACTTTAACTAATATTAATAATCAAAATAATGTTAAAGGAATAATTGTTTATATTTCTGATGCAGGATCAACAGATAACACATTAGATATAATTAGTAGTTTTGAAAATAATTTAAAAAATAATTTAAAAATTAAAATAATTGAAGGTGGTAGAGTATCTGTAGGTAGAAATAATGGATTGAAATTAGTTGATACTCCTTATGTTTTATTTATGGACGCTGATACAACATTAGAAAATGATAATCAAATAAATGAATATTTAAATTGTATGATAAATAATGATTTATATTTAATGACTTCTCCATTATATTGTATTGTAAATGATAAATATGCAAAAATAATGTTCAAATCTTTTAACGCTTTAAATAAAATATTATCTAATATTCAACCGTTTGCAATTGGATTGTTTTTTATGACAAAAACTGATATTATTAAAAAATTAGGTGGCTTTGATGAATCTGTTATACATTCAGAAGATTATCTATTATCTAAAAAATATAATAGAAATAAATTTAAAATAGGTAAATATAAAGTAGGACAAGATAATAGAAGATTTAAAAGATTTGGATATTTCAAAATGATAAAATTATTATCAAATGGATTATTATATCAAAATAATATAGATTATTTCAGAAAAGATAATAATTATTGGAATTAAAAAATTCTGAAAGAACTATAAGTTAAAATTAGTTGCAGCATTTTTTAGTTTAATTATTTCTTTATCTTTATCAAATATTAATATAGCATCTGGATAAATGATCCATCCTTTAGTATGACTAAAATCATAAAAATTAATTGTATATGATGCCATAGTTCCAGTTTCATAATCAATTATTTTAAAAATTTTATTTGTTAATTTTTTCAAATAATATTTTTTTAATTCTGAATTTGAAAAACTTATATTATTCACATCAAGAATAACATAATCTCCTACTTCAGGTTTATCAGTATTATTTATTTCTTCAAATCTTTTTAAGTATTTCATATGTTAAATTTATTTGCATTTTTTTTAATTTCTATTCGTTGTTTTAATTCTTCTTTTGTTTTTCCAATTGCATTTATATCCTCTAAATTAAATATTTTATTATAACCTCCATAAGGTTTATCATATGGAAAAAACTTTAATACATTTTCTGGAATTTTAAATCCATATGTTACAATTATTCTATCATCATTAAAAAATGTATATATTTGTCCAGGATGATTAAGAAGATAATCTTTTAAATTATCAAGTTCTTTTTCATCATAGTATCTTTTTAAATGATTAATATATTTTTTACTTATTATTGAAACATAATCTCCTACTTCAGGCTTATTAGTAGTATTTTCAAATGTTTTTATATATTTCATATGTTAAATTTATTTGCTTGTAATATAGCTTTTAATTCTTCTTTATTTTTAGAATATTTTATAATATCTATTGCTTTCATAGAAAATCCATATTCATTATTTGATAGAAATATTTTAAAATTATTTAATTCAAATGGAATATTATCATATTGTATAATATAATGTGTAGTTCCAGGAAATAATTTACCAGTAATTTCAACAAGTTTACCTATATTATTATTAATAAAATCATTAAATATTTTATATTTTTCATTATTATGACCTTCATACCATTCACATATGACGTAATTTCCTACTTCAAGTTTATCAGTATTATTTATTTCTTCAAATGTTTTTATGTATTTCATAAATTAAATTTATTTGCTGCAATTTTAAGTTTCAAATCCTCTTTGGTTTTAGAAAATGCATATATTTCGTTATATTGAAAATTTTTAAAATATCCATATTTTTCAATATATCCTAATAATTCTTTCATATTATCAGGTATATTTTTACCATATGATACCTCAACGCTATGTATATTATTTCCAATACTATAAAATTTAATTATTTTACCTGGATAATTAAGAAAAAAATCTTTATAATCTTCATATCTACTATTTATTGAAACATAATCTCCTACTTCAGGCTTATTAGTAGTATTTTCAAATAATTTTAAGTATTTCATATTATTATATATTAAAAAAATATAATTAAATTCCTCAATTGAAATAATTATAGTATTTTTGTACATAATATTAAATATAAATATATGGAACTAAAAGTAGTAGATTATAAGATATATAAAATTCATACCACACGTGAACAATATCGTGAGAATGCTATCAAATATGATTATGCATTAAAAAATAAAAATTGGGCTAACGATTTTGAAGGAATGATTGAAAAAAAATATTCTGGATATTCTGATGAAATAGGTTCATTTAGTGAGAATCATTATTTATTAAAAACTGTATTTGTTGGTGATAAATTTGATATAAATAAAGATTTTTATGATAAATGTAAAGAACCTTACTATAATATAGTAAATATTGAATTTAGAGAATATGGTGATAATTTGACCGATGAAATTATTAAATCTAAATTTGAAGTAGTTAAACCAAATAAACCAACTACATATCCTAAATATAATAATGAAATTAAATTTAATTATGATAAAAAAAATGTTACAATTGAAAAAATATACTTTGATGGATATCAATGGCAATATAAATTAAAGAATATTGGGCATATTTATGATTATATTTCTGAAACTACTATCAATAAATATAATTGAATTGTTAAAAAAATATAAAAATTATTTAATTTTTTGGTATATAATAAAAAATGTGATAATTTTGTAATGTAATTAAAAATTAAAATATGCAACCAGAATACGAGCACATTATTCAAATCTTAGCATCATTAGCCGCTGGCTCTATATTGGGATTAGAACGTGGATTTCATGGTAAGCCTGCAGGTTTTAAAACTATGATATTGATTTGCGTTAGTTCATGTTTATTCACTATACTATCAGTTAATTTAGTTAGTGGTGATCGTATAGCATCAAATATAGTTACAGGAATAGGATTTATTGGTGCTGGAGTTGTATTTAAAGAAGGTGGAAATGTTCGTGGTATAACTTCTGCAGCTATCATTTGGATGGCATCAGCAATAGGTATGTGTATTGGGTTTCAAAATTACGCACTATCTTTCTTTGTTTTATTAGTAGTTATGCTAGTTATGATTGTACTATTTAAGTTTGAGAAATTGTTTGATACTTTTCATCATTCTAAATTATATATTATACATTTTATATTTTCTGAATATTCATTAGAAGATTTAGAAAAAGAAATGACAGAACTTGAAATTTCATATAAAAGAAATAAAATAGGTAAAACTAATAATATTATTAATGTTGAATATAATGTAATAATTTATCCAATTGAAAATATGAAAAAAATTGATAATTTTTTAATCAATAATACTCATATAAATAGTTTTTATGATTAAATAAAATAAATAAATAAATATGTGGAATATTTTAAAAAGTAATGCTCGTAAAAAACTTGACGCTGAAAAAATTAAATTTGAATCTGAAAAAATTAAGCTTGAAGCTGAAAGATTGGATGCGCTATATAATATAGAAAGCAAACGACTAAATGATAAGATATCTAATGCATGTATCAAATTTAGAAAAAAAGAAAAAGACAGAATAAAAAAATTGAATGAAATTTGTCCAAAATGTTCTTCTAATAAAGTTGTTGATAAAATAAGTCAATTGAAAGGAGAGATAAATGGAACATCATTTGGATCAATGTCATTTGGATCAGGATATTCTTCAGGATCAATTCATGGAAGCATGGATACGTATGAAATTAATAAATGTAATGATTGTGGTAATGAATGGAAAAAAGTTACTTATAATAATTACGGTGAAACTTCATGGGATCAAAAAATTAGATTCTTAAGATTATCTATATCTAATTTTATTCAATTTCCAGATAAAAAAGAACCTTATTATGTTATAGAAACAAGAAATTTCTGGTCTGGTACTAAATTAGAAATTTTACCTTTATTGCTTGAAAAAGAACATATTGAAAATGAATATTATAGTGTTAACAAAATTATAATGGATTTAATTAAAGGTAATGAAGATATTTTAATTGATAAATTAGGATTTATAAAATGATAAATGGAATAGTTATAGATATTAAAAAATGAAAAAAGATAAAAAATTAGTCATATCTTGTGGATTACCAGCAGCAGGTAAATCAAGCATCATTGAAAAATATGTTGATTATAAATGTACATTACTATCAAGAGATATTGAAGGAGATACATTAAGTTCTCTTAATAAAAAACTTGAACAATTAATGTTAGATGGCGTGGATATTGTATTAGATGGAACATATTCAACTAAATTATCTAGGGCTGATGTTATTGAATTAGCAAAAAAATATAATTATTATATATTATGTATTCATTTTACTACAAAAATTGAAGATTGTATGTTCAATCAGGTAACAAGAATGATAAGAAAATATGGTAAATTATTCACAGAATTAAGTGAATATTCTAACTCTAATGATCCACATATGTTTCCTGTTGCTGCACTTTATAAAATTAATAAAAATTTTGAAGCACCTGAATTATCAGAAGGTATTGATGATATAGAAAAAATAGATTTTAAACGTTATTCATCAGAATATAAAAATAAAGCAATTTTATTTGATTATGATGGTACATTGAGATTAACTAAAAGTGGTGAACATTATCCAACTGATATTAGTGATATTGAAATAATTCCAGGTAGAACAGAAAAACTTTTAGAATTACAAAGTCAAGGTTATATATTACTTGGAGTTTCAAATCAAAGTGGAATAGCAAAAGGATTATTATCTAATGATACAGCAATAGCTTGTTTTGAAAAAACAAATGAAATGCTAGGAGTTAATATTGATTATAAATATTGTGGGCATTCAGTTCCTCCAATAACTTGCTATTGTAGAAAACCAGGAGTTGGACTAGGAATAGAATTTATTGAAAAATATAAACTTGATCCATCTCAATGCATAATGGTTGGAGATTTAACAAGTGATAAAACATTTGCTAAAAGATGTGGATTCAAATATATTGATGCTGCTAATTTCTTCTAATTAATATTAAAAAACATTAAATTAAACCTTGAATATTTTATATTCAAGGTTTTTTTTATACTTTTGTATTGTAATTAAAACAAACTACTTATGAAAGAGCCGAAAGATATAATTGATATTCCTACAATTGATAATATTGATTTATTCTATTCAAATAGGGATAGAGCAGAACATATGAATTTAGAACATTGTCCATGCTGTGGAAAAGAATTAAAAAATCCAGAATATTTCATCAATTCTATATATGGTGGATGTATGTATAAATCTGATGATAAAGAAGTTTATTCTGACACATGGATTATGGGTGTAGGTCCAGAATGTAGAAAAAAGTTTCCAGAAGGTTATGTATTCAAATAATTGGTATTATGAAAGATAAACTTTTTAAAATTTTTAAAATTTTTTATAATTTCATTTTATTGATTGTATATGGATATATGTTTTCACTTACAATTGGTGCAATAAAAATTACATATAATTTATATAATATTCATTATTATTCATTAAATAAATGTATTTAGAATTATATTGTTTTAGGATTAGTTTCATTGATAATTTTTATTATATTTATTACTATATTAGTTATTTCATATATTACATTAAAAACTAAAAAAAATAAAATATAAAATTATGCCAAAAATTTATGAAGTGGGCGGATGTGTACGTGACCGTATCTTAGGAGTTGATTGTAAAGATATAGACTTTACTTTTGTATTGGATGACAAGAATCAATCAGTTGAATCTGGATTCATGTCAATGGACTTGTGGTTACGTAAAAATGGCTACACCGTATATAATTCAACTCCAAGATGTTTCACAATCAAAGCAAAGTTTCCAAAAGGACATAAGCATGAAGGGTTAACTGCAGATTTTGTAATGGCTAGAAAGGAAATTGGTTATTACGAAGGAACAAGACGTCCAATTTTAGAACTTGGTACACTTGAAGATGATTTAATCAGACGTGATTTCACATTGAATGCTATGGCACTTGATGAAGATGAAAATTTGATTGATTTATTTGATGGAGTAAAAGATCTTAAAATGGGTATTCTTAGAACGCCAAGACCTTGCCAACTTACATTTGATGAGGATCCATTACGGATTTTACGTTGTGAGCGTTTTTGTATTACAAAAGGTTTCAGAATGACTGATGATATTGAAGTTGCTATTAAAAATTATGATTATGAATCAAAAATGCAAGTAGTTTCAAATGAAAGAATTCAAGATGAACTTACCAAGTGTTTTAAATTTGATACATTAAAAACAATTTTGATGTTGAATGAATTTCCTGAATTGAGAGATTATGTATTTAATCATACTAAGATGTGGTTGAAACCATCATTTCAAAAATAAAAAAAGAGTTGTGATTTAAATCACAACTCTTTTTTTATTTTTTCTTTAAACGTTTATTTAAAATTTCACTTATAACATAATTAATATCATTATTTGTTGGTTTATAACCTTCAATTGTAGTGGATTTAAAATTTTTAACTGCACTATTTATTGCAACTAAAAATTGAAGTTTTAATTCTTCTCTTATTCTCCAATTTTCAAATTCCTTTATTTCTTTTTCTTTATCTGTTTTCATAATATTATTAATAACAATGTTTCATGTAATTCTTTAAATAACAATCAATATTTTCTCTACCCACTGTATTAGCTGATTGCATTGCATATGCAGGTAGTTTTATTTTTTTCATGTCACAGTATCTACATAACCATTTCGCACACTCATAGCCATCCCCATTACCTGTACCTAAGTCATGATCAAAGCATATCGCATCAGGTAATCCATTGATCATAATCCAATCTTGAAATTCAAGTTGTGATGTTACCCAGGATACATTTACGTCTTTTCCTATTGGACTAAAAACTAACCAATCATTTTTCATTGGATCACGAGAGTCATCTAGCCAAAGTAATGTTTTCATCATTTTTTTGTAAATTTATTTTTAATTGATTTATATCTTTTTCTAAAAAAAGTTTTTATAATTGATAAAATAATAGAACCACATAAAGACAATCCTAAATAAATCAACATAAAAACAAAAAATATTTTAGTTAAACGATCTGATGATTTGGACATTTTATTCATTTATTTTTTATTACAAATATATAATAAAAAAATGAATTATTGTTGAATAATTCATTAATTTTTGTTAAATATTTTAATAATCTTGATAATAATTCATATTCGGTAAATTATTATCATGTGCATATTTTTTACCTTTATTTATTATATCTTCTTCTGATGTGGAATCAAAATTATATTCAATTCCGTTTTCATCACACCATCTTTTATAATAAGTATAATATTTATCTAATGATGTACCAGGCATCTGATTTGTATCAGCTTCGTTTAATTCTTTAAATTTTTTAACTTTCATATTTGTATATATTAAATTTATAAATTAAATTTACTTGCTTCTTTTTTTAGTTTATATTGTTTATATTGTTCTGGATATTTGTCAATAATTTCTTTTCTATATTTATAATTTAAAACATCAAAAAAATCTTCATCATTTACATTATCTTTTATGTTCCAATTTGCACCTGCTTTTATTAATTCATTCATAATTTGAATATTACTATAATATGAAGTATACCATAAAGCTGTTCTATTTAAATTATTAGTCAAATCTAAAATAGCTCCTGCTTTTATTAATTCTTTAACTCCTTCTAAAAAATCTTTATTAACTGATGTTATTAATGGAGTATTACCTTCCATTGTTTTGGAGTTTATATCAACATCAGTTTTTTCAATCAATTCCTTAATTTCTTCAATATTTTTAGTTCTAATATAAAAATATAGATTATCATTATTATAATTATTTTCAAATTTTTTTAAGTATTTCATATGTTAAATTTACCTGCTTCTTTTTTAAGTTTATATTCTTCATATTTTTTAGGATAATTATCAATTATATATTGTAATATTATTGGATTTGAACTATTAATTCTACTAAAAATATCTAATCCTTTTATATTTTTAGTATTAAGATCAATTCCAGATTTCATTATTAAATCAATAATATTATCAATTTTAAATTTATATGTGGTATAATTCCATTGATTATTATCTACAATATGAAATAAGCAATTTTCATTAACTCTATTTGTTAAATTTACATCTGCTCCACTCTCAATTAACAATTTAATGATACTATAATTTAATTTAATTACAGCCTTAATTAATGGAGTTCTACTTTTACTAGAATCAAAGCAATTAACATTAGCTCCATCTGTTATTAATTCTCTTACTTTTTGTAAAGATGATTTAGATTCAGAATATTTTAATAATTCATCATCTAATTCTTTCTGAGTATATGTTATTAAATGTTTCATATGTTAAATTTATTTGCTTCTTTTTTAAGTTTGTATTTTTCATATTGCGTAGGATATTTATTCATAATTTCTTTTGAATGTTTTATAGTTAAATAATCAAGAAATTCCAATTCATATTTATTAATAATATTCCAATCAGCTCCTTCTTCTATTAATAATTCCATAACATCATAATGATGTCTATCTGCAGCCCATATTAATGCACTTTTATTATCACAATCAACATAATCAATATTGGCGCCAGCATTCAATAGTTCTGTTGATATTTGTGCATATAAATTATAATATTTAGATATATTATTTTTTATATAACAACTTAAAATTGAACATTTAATTAACGGAGTTCTATTCATCCAATTTACATCAATATTATCAATAATACATCCATTATCAATAGCATTTCTTATTTTTTTTAATAATTTTATAGCATCTGATTCATAATATATTTCATCTTCTAAAATATAATTCAAATCAGAATTCATTATAGAAATCTCAAATTTTTTTAAATATTTCATAAGTTAAATTGTTTTGCTAATTTTCTATCTGGATATTTATTATAAAACCAATTCCAATAACCTTCCAAATCATTATATGGTAAATTATTATTATAACATTGAAATTGTGTTACAGATTCTGGTAATTCTGGCAATTCAGATAAATTATTATTCTCGCATAAAAAATATTCTAAATTACTTGGTAATTCTGGCAATTCTTCTAAATTATTACCACCACAAGATAAATTTATTAATGATTTTGGTAATTTAGGCAATGTTTTTAATTTATTCTCATGAATATATAATCCTGTTAATGTATCTGGTAATTCTGGCAACGTTTTTAATTCATTATTACCACAAAATAATTCTTCTAAATTACTTGGTAATTCTGGTAATGATTTTAATTTATTGTGATGACAATCTAAATATGTTAATGTATCTGATAATTCAGGTAAAGACGTTAAACCTTTATTAGCAAGATTGAGTTTTGTTATTATATTTTCAAATCTTTTTATATATTTCATATGTTAAATTTATTTGTATCTTTAAGATATGGTAATGCTTCTTTACTTGTTAACTTCCATTTTGAATTTAATGTTGTAATATTTCTAATTTTATCAAGTGTCATACTTGATAAAATATTAGGTTGTATATATCTATCTATCTTAAAATCAATTTTCATAAGAATATTATATTCCTGTACATTAGCTGCATAAGCTATAATTTTAATAAAACTTTTATGATAAAATATATCATAATCTATATTATTTTCATCTAAAATATCAATGTGCTCATATAGATCTTCATATACATTTTCATATTCAAAATATGTTTTAAACATTATATTATATCCATTTCTATCTATTTTCTTATCTTCATATTCTTTTATATATTTCATAAGTTAAATTTATTTGTAGCGTTATTTAATTCCCATTGATAATATGTAGTTTCTTTTAATTCTTCAAATTTATCTTGAGAAACTTTTAACGATGATGATATAAATATTTTTTCAAATGAAGAAGGATATGTGTTTATTATTTCCCTTCCAATATGAATTTTTTCATTTTCTTTTAATTCATGTTGATCTAGTTCACATATATAAGAAATAATATCTACATTCAGTTGAATACATTCATCAAAAATTTTTGGAGATAAAATTCTGCATAGTGCTAAATAATTATTTTGCTTGTTAAATTTCCAATTATAACTACCGGATTTATATATCATATAAAATCCTGAAGGATATTCAGTTATAAAATCATTAAATTGAATTTTTGATTTTATTTTATCTTTATAATTCTCATATATTTTAATATATTTCATAAGTTAAATTTTTCTTCTGCTTCTTTTTTAATTAAATAGTTATTATATTCATTTGGATAATTTTTTATAATATTTTCATATTGCTTATCAGTCAATAAATATGTAAAATAGTAACCTTTATTATTTTTAACATTCCAATCTGCTCCTGCTTCAATTAAAATGTTAACTATCTGCATATAATCATGCTGTGCTGCATAAAATAATGGAGTACGACCATCAATAGCTTTAATATTTATATCAGTGCCAGTACGAATTAAATGTTTAATTCTATTAATATCACCTTTTAAAATTGCATTAAATAAATCAATGCCTTTATCTTCAAATAATTTTATATATTTCATATGTTAAATTTATTTATATTCTTCCAAAGTTCTGGATCAGTTGACATTCTAAAAAATGGTTCTTCTTTAAAATTATTATGAGTTATCCAATTTTCAACAGTAAATTTATTAATATCACTAGATCCATTATAATATCTAAATGGTGGATATTCTAAATCTTCTATTTTTGCAAATGTATATGTGATTCCATTATAATCAATTAATTTAACTAAATATTTTTTATTTTTATTATAATTACTATTAAAACTATAATATGATCCAATATTAAGATTTAATTCTATTTTTTCAAATGTTTTTATATATTTCATATGTTAAATTTATTTGAACTTATTATCAAATCAAAATCATCTTTATTTATTTGATTTATTATATAATCAACATGTTTAGCTGTTATGCTAAATGTATATATACAATTATATTCATTTTTAACTAAATCTAATCCATCTATAGTTTCAAAATATTCTTCAATAATATTAAATTCATCATGAATATTTGATAATTTCAAATAAGTTTCTCCTAATATTATAGCAAATTCAAATGTTGTTGAAGAAGGTGTCTTTGAATAAAAAGATATTTCATTATGATATTTATATATTTTATTATAATTTGAAGTTAGATTAAAATCTAATGATAATATAAAATTTACTAAAAAATTCATAAAATAAGCACTATTATCAGTTAAATCATATTTCTCAAATGTTTTTATATATTTCATATTATTATTTATTATTTATTATTTATTATTATTATTTAACTTTTCAATTGCTTCATTCATAATATCATCTGTTATACCTAATTCATGAGTGGTTTTAACAATATGTTTTTTATTAAATACATCATATAAATCATGCTTATTATCATCTATAATTATAAAATTACTAACTATTTTATTATTTTTCAACCAATCTTTTATATCGGCACCTCTTTTTTTAGATTTGTCATTTGGAACACAGTCATATATTTTATATTTAAAACCTGCTTTTTTCATCATATCTTCTATTTTACTTTTAGGTTTATCATCTCTATATGATGAAGATAAAACAACTTTAGCATCTGTTTTTTCAATTATTGTGTTTAAATTACTCATGGCAGTTTTACTCCATTTATCAGGCTCATTAAAAAATTTATGATAATTTACATCAGAATTTTTATTATAAGGAATAAGTGGTCCATCAATATCTTCAAATATTACTTTTATTCCTCCATCTTTTTCTTTTTCTTTATCTTTTTCAATAGTTTTTATTATACCATTAAATGATTCTAATCTGGAATAATTTTCATCATCTGCATCTATTATTATCCAAGGAGCATTTTTAGTATTTGTTTTTTTGAAAATTTCATTTATATATTTAGTAAATTCGTCCCATTTATCTAAAGTTTGTTCATCATTCTTACTAAATTTCCAATATTTTAATGGGTTAGATTTTCTTAATTCAAACCTCATTTTTTGTACATCCTGAGATATAGAAAACCATATTTTTATAAGTATTATATCATCATCAATTAATTTATCTTCAAAATTATTGACTTCTTTCATGAATTTATTATATTTATCTTCATTTGAATATCCCATTACAGGTTCTACATAACCTCTTGTATACCAAGATCTATCAAAGAACACAATTTCACCGTTTTTAGGTAACACTTTTTCATATCTTTCAAACCAATTATCACTTTCTTCTTCTGAAGGAATACCAAAAGTTTGAACTTTAAAATGCTTAGGATCAAGAAATCTTGTTATATTTCTAATTGCAGATCCTTTTCCTGCTGCATCTCTACCTTCAAATATAATTAACACTTTTTTATTATTATATACAATCCACTCTTGTAATTTCAATAATTCTATTTGATATTTATATTTTGTTTTTTGATAATCATCAAAAGGTACTTTATTTATTTTAATATCTATTTTATTATATGGTTCATATGACTTATCAGTTTCAATTTTATTGTAGAAAAATTCATAAGTGTTATCTATATATCTATCAACATTATCAAGATATGCTTTGAAAACACTATCTGCATTCTTTATATTAATATCAAATGAATTTGTTATAGAATATATTTTTAGAATATCATTAGCAAATTTACCTAATCTCATCTGTTTAATTATATCATCATCTACATTATTTAAAAAATCTTTAAATAAATCTTTAAATTTACCCATAGTATTTTTATTATAATTATTTAATAAATATGTTTTATATGATTCTAAATCTTCTTTAATTTGAGTTTTATAGAAATCTAATGTGTATTTTTTATCAATAGATTGCTTCAAATTTATAATTAAGCTTTTAAAAGAATGAATAAGGTTTTCCAATTCATCTTTACTACGATGAAAAAAAGCTTCATTTAGTTTATTATAATCATTATAGTTTAACATTAGGCACTAATATTTTTATTTGTATTATATATAAAAAAATAAGATCGTTATTTTATATTAAACTATTTTTATTTATGAATAATTATTTATATCTTTGTAATCTTAAATATTTTTAATGCTTATGATAAAAAAATATCATAAATATTATATTAAACTTTATATTAATTAAAAAATAAAAATATGAAAAATATTGAAAAAACTAAATTTGAAATTAATAGTATAGACTTTAGTAATTTGAATGACACTGATTCAAATAATTTAAAAATAGAGTTATTGAAATATAATGATGATGAATTAAAAGAATTATTATTATATATAATGGACGATAAATTATCAATAAACATAAATATGGATAGTGATCCAAATTTAAAAATACTATTTGATGATAAAAGAATTATGAATATTCTTGAAACCATGTATGATGAAAATAAAAAAGAAATGGATAATATAGAAAAAAATACTCCAAATTTTAAAGCTATATTATGCGTTGGATTAGGATATGATATTTCAGGGTTGACTGATGAAAATATTAAAAATATTCTTGAAAATGAATTTGGTGATAAATCAAAAATGATATTAACAGCAATGAGATTAGCATTCAAATTTGGTAAATGCTCTAATGAATAATAAAATAATATTTATTAAAAAAGTTCAAGTAAATTACTTGAACTTTTTTGTTTTTATAGTTTTCTATTTTTTATTTTGTAAAATTGAAAATCATTTGGTAAATTTTTATTTGGAAAATAATAAGTTAATGTATCATTAGTAGGCGATATTATTTGTTTGTAAAATCCATTAGGAACATGAGCACCAGATTTTAGAATTAATAAATTTCCAGTAAAATCTAATACAACTTTAACTGTCAATTTTTTATATTTAGTAAATAGAGTAGTTCTTTCATAGTTTTCTAAATGTTCCCATGTTACTCTATTTAATGTATAATATTGCAAAGAGCAATTTAAATATGAAAATGTTTCATATAAATGATTTTTAGTATCAGAAAAAGTTGCGGCTGGAGCTAAATGTCCTTTATCCCATACATTATTCAAATAATCCGCATTAGTTGAAGTAATTATACCTGGAACTTCATAAAAATCCATTCCTGCTCTTGAAACATTCTTTGTCACATTAGTTATATAATAAATAACCCAATTAGGTTGCTTATATACCTCATTGTATGATACAGTATAAATGTCGTTTTTGACTATAACATTAGTTCTTTGAGAAAAAGAAAATAATGTTGCAAACATAAAAATTAATAATATTGATAATTTTTTCATAAGATTTTTTATTTTATATATTAATATATATAAGTATCAAAAATAAAATTTATAAAATATGAAATATATAAAAACTTTTGAATTCGTTAGCAGAGAAGTAGATTTACCAATAGGATATTATGTTATTCCTGCTCTTAAAGGAATAAATTATGATATTCAATATAAAAATAAAATCAGTAATAATATTTTTCAAATAATAAATAAAAGTAAGACACAATTTAAAATTGATTTTAAAGATTATTATCATGAAGATGGGTTTTGGATTGACAAAAAAGATGTTTATAAATTCTCAGGAAGTAAAAAAGTACTACAAGATAAATTGGAATTAATGAAACAAACGAATAAATTTAACTTATGATAACAAATTTTAAACTATATGAAATAATAAAAAAATCTCCAACTAAAAAAGCATTAGCAAGAGATTATAAAATAGGAGATTATGTTATATGTGAATGTAAAACATCATTTACATTTCCTGAACTTCCTGAACTTAATGAATTTACATTGAATAATATCGGACAAATAATAGATATTTTGGATATAAGAAGACGTAGTGATATTTATGTTGTTCAATTTGATTATATTCCAGAAATATTAAGACCTGGATTCCAAATCAAATATAATAAAGCTGATATAAATAAAAAATATGAAAATTCAATAACTTTTAATAGAGAAGATATAAAATATTTATCAGATGATAAATCAGATTTAGAAACATTAATATCAGCAAATAAATTTAATTTATAATTTATTTATATAAAATATTTTTCATATTTTTTGCATTATCTGATTGACCATCAAACGCTTCTACTTCCCAAGGACGTTGATCATAATTCATATCTGATATATCAACCACTTCATTCAACCATAAATATGCACCACTTTTGCTAATGATTAATGTTTTATCATAATATTGTTTTAAATGAATTAATTCATGAGATAATATAGTAATATTTTGACTTCTATCATAATTTCCAATAAGAATATAATATATATCATTAGAATCCACTATATATGCTTTTAATTCAATATCTTCTCCATTAATTTCTTCTGATGTCTGTTGAATATTTTTAATTATAACAGTTACGGTATCAATTTTAAGTGATCTTAGTCCTGATTCTACTATAGTATCTAAATATGATTTATTAGTTAAATTATAAATATGATGATATTTATAAAATTCAATTTTATCAAATGGTTTATCTTTAACTGTAGATAATTTATAAATTATAAATGTAACTATTAGTAAAGATAAAATTATTATTCCAATTTTTATTATTTTGCTCATTTGTGAGTTATTTTTTTTAAAGATTCAATTATTAAATTTATATTAGCATTAATCCAACCGCATAATTGATTAGATATTATATTCTCAGTTTCTCTATCCTTTTTAGCTAAATTTAACCAATATGATAAAGGTTTTACTGCTAAATTATATTTATTACCACCTAACCATAAAGAATTGATTGTAGCAGAATATTTATTTGTTGATCTATTTATTCCATTTGGATTAACTTCTATGTTTTTTATTACATTAAATATAGTATTTGTAGGATCTGATTTTTTTAATTGAATTATCATTGCTTCATCTTCAATAATCTCATCATTAATGAGTCTATTTAGAGAATTTATTGATATTATTGATTTAGTAACTACTTGTTCAGTTAATTTACCAATAGGTAATAATAAATTTTTAAGTTGTTCTATTAATTTATTTGCTTTTATTCCTGCGTTATACCTAGTATTTTCAGGAGTAAAACCATCAGTTAGTACATCTTCATTGTATTTATCAAAACTTTTTATATTTTTCATAATACCATATATATTAAAAAATAAAAATCAAATATGCAGGACGATAAAAAATGGTTAGAAGATATTAATGACGATATGATATGTGAAGTTTGTGGGCATAAAAATAAAAATTGTACATGTAAAACTCAAAGAACTAATAATATAATTATGACAATTGGCGTTATTCTTCTTGTGTTAGCTTTTCTTGCATTAGAATTTTTAGTATAAAAATAAAATAAATAATATGATTAAAGTTTATATTGCATCTCCTTATACAAAAGGAGATCCTGCAGTTAATGTCAAAACTCAAATTGATATGGCAGATGAATTAATAAATAAAGGATTTGCGCCATTCGTTCCATTATATTTCCATTTTCAACATATGCATCATCCCAGACCATATGAAGATTGGTTGAAATTAGATTTAGAATGGATAAAAAGTTGTGATTGTATATTAAGATTACCAGGAGAATCAAGCGGAGCAGATAAAGAAGTTGATTTTGCAACTAATAATGATACATTAGTATTTTTCTCAATGAAAGATTTATGTTTTTATTACGATATAGAATATTAATTTATTGATATATAAATATTTAAAAAATATTTTAAAATTTAACACTAAAATATTTGGTGATATGAAAACTTTTAGTAATTTTGCATCACAAACAAAAACAAATGTAATTATTTACAATCAAATCAACTAAGAAAAATAATAAATATCTTAGTTGATTTGATAATTTAATAAGAGGACTTGAAAAAAATTTCAAAACTTTAACATTAAATATTTGGTGAAATGAAAACATTTTTATAATTTTATTCTACAATAAAAAAACAAAAATTTTTAAGTAATAGTATTGAAAAAAAAAAACTTCAAAACTTTATCATTAAATATTTGGTAAAACAAAAAACTTTTTGTAATTTTATTCTACAACAAAAAATATCAAGTAAGAGTACTTGAGAAAAAAAGTTCAAAACTTTAACATTAAATATTTGGTAAAACAAAAAACTTTTTGTAATTTTGAACTACAACATCAAAAGAAAAGTAATTATAAAAATTATATTTTAATTGAAAAAAAGTAGAAAAAACTTTCAAAAATATTTGGTAAAACAAAAAACTTTTTGTAACTTTGAACTACAATTCAAAAAGAAATATAGTTTTAAAAAATTAAATTTCAATTGAAAAAAGTTCAAACTTTAACATTAAAATATTTGGTAAAACAAAAAACTTTTTGTAACTTTGAACTACAATAAAAAACAAATCAAACTTCAGATTGAAAAAAATCTAATGGTACAAAAACCAACTCAAAGCTTGCGAGAGTATAGATAGTGCAAATGAACACACTTAGATTAATGTAATAATAATTTAGTAGTAAGGAAACAAACTTTAATCTTGAAAAAGTTTATAGTGAAACTTGAAAATAAATTTAATATTACAAAAGTAAATATAGTAAGTTCAAACTTACTGTTTCTAATCTGTGAAGATAAAAAGGACTGAAAATGATTTGATTTTTATTTACTCTTGTAAACGTACTTGAGAAAAAATAGAAAATACTTTCAAAAATATTTGGTAAAACAAAAAACTTTTTGTAAATTTATTCTATAATAATTTAAATCAAAAAATCAGATTTAAACAAGAAATATCAGCGAGATTTGCGCTCTGAGTGTATATATTTATAAGAAAATATATATCAACCAGATGAATGAGAAGCTCATAGTGGTGAGTCAATGATAAGATTATAATCTTAAATAATCAATATTATCAAAGATAGACAGTCCATTGAAACAGATATATAAGACATGTAGAACTTATCTTGTTATAAATATACAAAGCAACCACACCGTGGAGATTGAATATTGGAATTAAATTTCGAATATGATAAAATCCTAATGTTAGATGAGACGTGACTAACTACTTTCATTCCACTACAAGGACTGATTATTGATTAAATTATAAAATGTTGGAGATAAGCACACAGGGTGCATCATTATTAGAATAATCTAATTTGAAGGGGCAAGTGTCAATGACACAAGGTTCAATTCCTTCTATCTTCACTATGAATATTGATTTCAACACTGAAAATCAGAACTTGTTCTGAAAGTAAGTTCCACTATTGATATTCATAACCAACAACAAGCGAGTTTTGGTTAAATAATAAATATTAAAAAATGTATATTAATTAATTGAAATCTCTTGAAAAAGAGCTGTTAATTTAAATAATATGATTTAATAACATTATTTAATCAAAATTCCTTGGATAAAAACAAGTAGGAGTACTTGAAAAATAGTTCAAACTTTAACATTAAAATATTTGGTAAAACAAAAAACTTTTTGTAAATTTGAACTACAATAAAAAAGAAAATCATAATTCAGATTTAATAGATAATCTAATGGGATAAAAACCACCTTGAAGCTTGCAAAAGGAAAGATAGTGCAATTAAACACTCTTAGATTGATAATGATAATAATCGTAAGATTATTAAATTACAAGAATAAATATGATAAATGAAAATTTATTTTTTCTAAGCTGAGAAGCTAAAAGAACTGATAAAAGATTTTTTTTAATACTCATTTCAAGTAAGAGTACTTGAAAAAAATGTAGAAAAAATTCAAAAATATTTGGTAAAACAAAAAACTTTTTGTAATTTTGTACTTAATAAATAATAATCATCTAATTGAAACTAGTTTATTGCTTCCATGTGATACTTCAATTTATGATTAGTAAGATTATTATTAATTTAAAAAAGTATAAAAATTCAAAAATATTTGGTAAAACAAAAAACTTTTTGTAAATTTGGACTACAATAATGAAACAAATCAAATTTCAGATTGAAGCAATAAAAATATAATGGTACAAAAACCACCTTGAAGCTTGCAAAAGGAGATAGTGCAAATGAACACAACTTATATATTAAGTATCTTGCTGAAACAATTAAAATCTAATGGGATAGAAACCACCTTGAAGCTTGCAAAAGGAGATAGTGCAATTAAACACACTTAGATATTAAATATTGTATAAGTAACTAAAAAATCTAATGGGATAGAAACCACCTTGAAGCTTGCAAAAGGAGATAGTGCAATTAAACACACTTAGATATTAATGAAATTGAAAAAGTAATAAAAATAATCAAAGGCAATAGCCACCTTGAAGCTTGCAAAAGGAGAGATTAATATTACAAAAGTAAATATTGCAAAAGTAATAAAAATTCAAGGATTTATATTACAAGAGTAGATATAATGAACATAACCAAATGTTTATTGTTCCAATGATAAAGTTCTGTGAAGAACAAAGGACTGAAATAGATTTGTGACATTTTCAAGTAAAAGTACTTGAACTTTTAAAACAACATGAATTAATATAAAATTATGTAGGTTGAAATTCCAGGAAAGTGGATCAATAATGAGCAGAAAGTTAATGTCTTTCTATCGCTTTTGTTAAGTCTTATTTAAAATTCTTCTATATTAATTCTGTTGTTTTTTTAAAGCGTTCTTTGTAAAATTGAAAATATTTGGCTGTCTGTAGTCATAAATAAACTACGAAAGTAGTATAAAGTGAGTTATAGTTGTTTCTATAACTTGCGGTATTAAATGTGCAGTTGATTTTATTTTTTCGGAAATAAAATTAATTGTAAACAATAATACTTGAGCAGACAATCAGGATATCATTAAACCTTGATTATCGAGGGTAACACTGTAGAGAAAGTGGTTTAATGCAAAGGCTATGTGGGTAGTCTGAGTGAGATGGGAACATCAATAAGAATAACCTGAAGGATTATTGCAAGAAATACGATTTCCAGTTGTGTAATTGCGTTATCCAATATAAAAGTTGACTTAAAACCGAAAGGTAAATTAGATTGTAATACAATGTACAGGTGGTGCTGTAATTAAGGTTACCTTAACATTACCAAGTGTTACGAGAGTATCTTAGTTGACTTAAAATATGGAGGTAGGGATATCTCAGAGAGTAGTTTAGTATAGCTCAGTTCAAAAGATTGAGAAGCTGGTTGTCGAACCACTACTTTCATCATCCACAAAACAAACTTTAACTGCAAATTTAATGCAAATTAAAATAAACAAATAAAGGAAAAGAGTTCGACTGTTGTTAGTGATAGGTGACTACTAGTTATGAGAAGCAATTCGTCGTAGCCGTGAAAGACCCCAAGTCCAACATGATTTTTAAGAAAGTTCTCTAAATCCGCAAGATTTAATCTGGAAGGCATTCTAGATGAGTAATGATTATTAAGAGAGTAATTAACAACAAAAGGAGTGGTGAATCTAATTGACCGTCATTGGAGGAGTACCAATTCAAAAGATTGGTGGAAAAGAAGCAGAAAAAATAATAGTTTCTAAAGTTCTTCTCTATAATGCTGTATTCTCAAGCAATATAAAATAAAAATCCTATCTAATTGAAAAATTAGATAGGATTTTTTATTTATAAGCTATTTCACTTATAAATACACTTTATAAGTTATTTCACTTATAAATTGAATTTGTTTGCATCTTGTTTTAATTTATAATCTTTCATAAATTCTTCAACTTCGTCGTCAATAACTATATATTCTCTGTTTTTTAAACATAATCTATCATCCACGTACTTTCCTTTTTGATCTAGATACACTCCAACATCACCATTACAGGAACCAAATGGATGAGTAAGAGTACCAGTTAAATACTCATCATCCTCTTTAAATTTGATTTTAGTGCCTACTGGATATTTAGATCTACCTGCTAATATAACATCATCATCTAACATTGTAAATTGATGCTCATTAAATTTTAGTATTTTCATATTACTATATATTAAATTTTTTAGCATTAAATATATCAGGATGATTTATCTCTAACCATTTGTTATATTCATCTAAATTGTTATAAGGTAGGTTATTACCTTCACATACTAATATTTCTAATGTCTCTGGTAATAATGGTAACTCAGATAAATTATTATTACTACAATTTAATGTCTTTAATGAATATGGTAATGTCGGCAATTCTTTTAAATTATTAGAATAGCAAAATATTTTTTTTATTGAGTGCGGTAAAGTAGGTAACTCACGCAAAACATTATTAAAACAAGATAATATCTCTAATGTCTCTGGTAATGTTGGCAATTCTTTTAAATTATTATTATAGCAATATAATTCTGTTGTTGTATCTGGAATATTTGATATTATAAATAATCCTTTATCATTTAATGTCAATACATTATCCATTATATGTTCAAATGTTTTTATATATTTCATATATTAAATTTATTTGTATTTTTAACCATTAAATAATTTGAATATTCTTCTGGATATTCTTCTATAATTTCTTTTCTATATGCAGGAGGTAAATAATCTATAAATGTATGGTCAATATCATCAGTTATATTCCAATCTGCTCCATTTTCAATTAAAAACTTAGTTATTTTTAATGCTTTTTTATCTCTATAATTATAATTAGAATTCACAATTAATGCAGTTTCACTATTATTATTTATTTTATTTATATCTGCTCCTGCTGTTATTAAATCTTGAATCATTTCTTCTTTTTTATTTCGTACTACTAATATCAATGGAGTATTTCCAAAATTATCAGTAGTATTAACATCAGCTCCTGAATCAATTAAAATTTTAAATATTTGATATAACCCATACCTTATAGTGATTATTAAAGGAGTATCTCCATTACTATTTTTAATATTAAGATTTATATTTGGGATTTTAGATATCAATTCTTTAATTTTAGGTGAATCAATTTCATAAATATATTTAAATATATCTTTTTCATCATAAAATTTTGTTAATTCAAATTGTTTTATATATTTCATAAGTTAAATTTATTTGCTTGTAATTCTAATTCTAATTCTTCTTTAGTTCTAGCATATTTTTCAACATCACTTGAATTTAACTCTATATGATAAACATAATATTTTCCTTTTTTATCAAAACATTCAATTAGTTCATCTGGTACATATTCATATCCAAACTTAATCCAAATAGGATTGGTTCCTCTTATATCAATAATTTTACAAATATTATTTTTAAAAAAAACTGATATCCCTTGGTTTCTAGGTTCAAAGTTAATTATAGCATAATCTCCTTTTTTTATATCTCTATTTAATCTTTCAAATGTTTTTAAATATTTCATATGTTAAATTTATCAGTATTTTTATTAAGTTTAAGTTCTTTAACTATTTCTGGATATTTTTTATCAAGCCATTTTTTCAATTTATCATCTGTAATTAAATCATAAAATGTTTCACCTTTATATTTTATATTATAATCAATTCCGTTATCTAATAATAATTGAATCATTTTCTTTTTTTCATATATATCTCCTTCACCTGTTATAACAAAAAATAAAACTGTTTGATATTTTAATATGTCATTTAATTTATCAATATAATCAGGTAATAAATATATAAATCTTTTAAGATTACCATCATAAGCGGATTGCATCAGGGCATTATAACCCATTCGTATACCCATTCGTATTAAATCATTTTCTACTGCTGAATTCCACATATCTAAATCATGAGATTTAAATACGTTAGTAAACCTATTTTCAAATGTTTTTAAATATTTCATGTAACTATATATTAAATTAAGTTATTAAAAAATAAAAATAAGAATATTTTATATTAATAATAATAATCATTGAATTATATTTATTATCTTTGTATTCTAAATAATATAAATATTATGAATGTAACAGATGTAATGTTAAATGTTATTTCTTTATTTGATAAAGAAGACAAAGTAAATTCAGATTATTATCATAATGGTAGTGAAACTGGACCAATATTAGAATATGATGTTAGTTATGATAATGTTATTGAAGCTACATATGGATGGAATGATTATGAAGAAGGAGAAACTACACAAATAAAAATTTATTTCACAACAGATGATATAAAAGTAGAAAAAAATATCTCTGGTTCAAGTGTGATGTGTGATGACCCATATGATGAAGATTCGAATTTTGTATTTTCAAATGAGATAGATTTTATAACTTGGTTAAAAGAAGAAATCTAATGAATTACGATGAAACATTTGCTAAAAGAGATAAATTAATAATCAAAGCAGATTCTATAACAGAAAATTATTTAGAACTTGCTACAGAATTATTAGAAAAATCTAATAATTTTTTACATACTTCTAGAATAACTCACACTGATATTGATTCTGATGGCATAACATTTGAATTTTGGATAAATGATTATGATTTTCCTCAAGGAAAACGTCAAATTCTTATAACTAAAGAAATTTTAGATAAAAATATTAATTCTTTTTTAAGAAAGAAAAAACTAAAATTATTAAAATGAATAAGCCAGATAGAAATCAATATTATAAATTATACTCTACTGTTATAGTTTGTAATTCAGTTGGATCATCATTATGTAATAAATGTAAAAAAAACAATCAAGAGTTTTCAGTTTTTCTTGGATCTGATACTAAACTTAGTACTTTATTTGGATATTATTGTAGTGATTGTTTACCATTACTTGTAAAAGAAGCAAATATTAAAGGTCAATATAATTTTGAAAAATATTACAATAACGCTTGTAAACGATATTATGAAGAATGTGTTCAATATGTAAGAAAAACAAAATTAGATAATCTAGGTAATATTATAAAAGAATAATAATATGAAAAAAATTAAAGCTGAAGCTGAAAAAATTATTGCGATAATTAAAGATCCAATTAATGGTACAATTCAAACAATAACATCTATATCCAAAGATACGTTTGAAACAGAAGATGGTAAAATATTTTATTATGATAAAGATGCAATAGAATATGAAAAAAAATTAAAATATGTTAAGTAGATGATATTTATTTGATATAATAAATAATTAGTTGTACTTTTGTAGTACAAATTAATCATTTAAAATCATATAATTATGAGAATATTTAATATTGAAAATTTATCACAAAAAGATGCAATTGAATTTTTAAGTAATAAATTAACTGATAAAGTTGAATATGTTAAAGTATCAAATGCTTGCATGGGAAATGATACTATTATATTGACATTATCTTTTGATAAAAAAGAAAATTGGCATTATGGTTATATCCAAAACTCAAACTATTTAAGAATGAATATTGAGCAATCTGGTGAAGTAGAAATATTTGAATGTTCATTACATCAAAAAGGTTCTTCAAGAAGAGAAAGATTAAATTCTAAATTCCGTAAATGTACAGTAAAATCAATGGAAAAAGTTGTTGAAAAAATAATTATTTTTGTTGAAAAAGTAAATTCAGAATTAAAAATATGTGAAATTAATTAATACAATTGTATGAAAAATAACTATTTAAATTTATATGTAGATGATATTAAGATAACTAATATTATATTTAATCTTTTATCCAAATATAATAGTAATATGTCTAATCAAGATTTTAAAAATAATATTATTGAAATAGACAATATTCAATCTGATGATTTATCTGAGTATGATGATGATTTGATTTGTGATTTTTATGACAATAAATTATCAAAAATTTGTAAAAAACAAATAGATTTTTATTTAAAAGATAATACTATGATGGCAAGAGGTGAAAAATTTTGTGATTATATGCGGTTTATTAAGGGTATAAATTATTAAAAAATAGAGATATTAAATATCTCTCTTTTTGTTTTTTATTATTTTTATCCAATCTTCTAATTTATGTTCTGGTATCCATTTTAATTCACTTTCAGTATCAGTTTCAAATTCTTCTGAAGTATATCTTTCACCTCTTCTTTTAGGAATAAATTCAAAATCTCCAAACATTTTAGCAACATCAATAATCGTAGTATTTATTCCAGATCTTAAATACCATTCATGATTCATATTTGTGAATGATGATAATACTACACCTCTCACAATGTCCTCAATGTGTGTAAAATCTCTACTCTGAGTACCTGGCTCAACAACTGTACATTTATTACCTTCTTTAATTTGCTGCTCAAATATACCAATTACAGTAGCATAATCACCTGTAGTTATTTGTCCTTCTCCATACACATTAAAAAAATAACAAATTTCATATTGTAAATTATACCAAGTATTATAATTTTTAATTAGTTCAACTATTTTTGCTTTCATCCATGAATAAGGAGCTAAATTTTCATTTTCTCCGTTATTTCCAAATTTAGAAGAAGATGCAGAATATATTAATTTGGCATTCCATTTTCTACATAATTCCATTATTATTGGAGTTCCATATAAAATAGTTTTTTCTACATATTTAATATCATCAAAAGATTTTACTATTCTTGAATATTCACCAAAATGAAATACTACATCAAATTCTTTATCTTTAAATATTTCAGGAGCATCCCATGTATTACCATCATAATATGTTACCCCATCTATATGATTTTCTTTTTTGCCTGTGAAATAATTATCTAATGATGTTATATTTATATCTTTATAATTTTTCTTTAAATATTTAATAAGATTAGTTCCTACAAATCCAGCGCCTCCTGTTATTAATACATTATTCATTCCTATTTTTATTTTTATATATTTATTATATATGGTCATAAAAACAAAAAAGATGATACATATATATCATCTTTTTCTAAATATGCCTGATTTTACAGGACCTTTTGAGCTTAATTGTTATTCTTTCTTGGATATCAAAAGTGCTAATTACACTACATATTATTTTTAATCTACTCAATAACTGATCATGATGACCTTAATAAAATCTATATAGATATCAATAAACTTAATTTGTTAGTATCTTCTAACTGATTTTCATCACATTTGTGAATGAAAGATGGTGTTAATAAACTCAATTTAGTAGTATCTTCTAACTCACTTAGGCCTACAGATAACTCTATATTCGGTGTTAATAAACTCAATTTGCTAGTCTCTTTTAACAATGAATCGACAGCACCCGAAATAACGCCAGGTGTTAATAAACTCAATTTGATAGTCTCTTCTAACCAACTCTTTATAAGTATTTGAATAACATAATAATTATTATTATAATTCTTTTTAAAAAATGTCCAAATTTCATCATAGTCACAATAAAAATAGTTATTTATTAAATCCTGCTCGAATAAACAAATACCTGAAATATCAATATGTATTATTTCTTTATTTTCAATTTTATATAATTTAATTTTTCTAACTAACTTTTCGTCATAAAACCAATATATTTTTTTTGGATAATCAGAATGTTTAACTGGATAACATGAATTAAACTTATTCCAAAACCATTTTTTTAATTCTTCTTCTTTCATGTATATTATTTTTTTAAATCTCGTTTAATCATTTCTGTTAATGTTTTAACTTTGCAATTATCAGCAATAGGTTTTTGTTTAACATATTGATCTAATTTTCTATCTAGTACTTCATATTCAGTTTTTTTAAAAATCATACGTGAATTACAACTAAATCCACCTTCACTATTATGCGCAGCCAGCGCAACTTTTAGTTTTCATTTTTAAATGTTTTAATATAATTGATGGCATCTTCTTCAGTCCATTCTCCTGATTTTATTTTTTCATCAGTTACTTTCTTTATATCACCAACCATTCTACCAGTAGTAATATTTAACATTCCCATAATAATAGTTCCTGTTATTGGTGATCTCCATTTAGATTCATTATCTTTCTTACGAACTTCCAATATTCTATTTTTTATTTCATCCAATCCTGATATAATACGTTGTCTTTTATCATCATATTTAGTGGTTATATCACACTTACAGAACTCAATTAACTCTAATACTATATCATGTCCAACTTCTAAATCTAACCTTCTTATAGCTGATTCTGTTACATCCCTATGCATCTTTACTCTACCATGATATTTGACCATTCTATAAACATAATCAATAGTTTTCTTATTAGTTATATTAAATCTTTTTAATATTTTTTTTACCATTTTTGCACCTACATTTTCATGATCATGAAATGTCCAATTTCCATCATCATTTTTAGATCTAACAGAAATTTTACCAATATCATGTAATACTGCAACAATTTTCATTTTTAAGTTATCATTATCATATTCAATCACGTTATTAAGTACGCCTAATGTATGGTAATAATTATTTTTATGACCATTAGTAGTTGTATGTAAATTACATAATTCTGGTAAAATTATATCTAAATCACCATCTTTATATAACATATTAATAGTATCAGTTAATTTTTTTGACCGTAATAAACTTAACGCGTTTTTCATTTTATTAAATTAAATAGTAATTACTAAAAACATTTTTGAAAATTTCATAATTATTACCTACTGAGTTTCTATCATTGATAATGGCAAATATAACTTTTTCAAAATATTTAGAATATCCTTCATTTACTAATAAATGTTTGAACATTTTAGCCATTTCTTCAGGATCATTTTTGAATACTCCACATCCAAATGAACCTAAAATTATAATATCTACATCATTTTTAATAGCAAGAGATAGTATTAATCTTATTTTTTCTTTGGTGAGTTCTTCATAATCCCATTTCGTTATTTTTTCAGAATTAATATTAATTGATGATATATTATCTTTTGTAATTGTATCAGAATAATCATTAAAATCAACTTCTACATTATTAAGATTTAATGCTGCAATAGTTACAACATCTGACTCAACTTCATTTATATAATTATAATTTACATCTTTGAAAAACACAGCATTCTTTGTATATAACGCTTTATCGTCTCCTAATGGATAGTTATCAGTATTAATAACATGAGTTAAATTTGAGCATCTAAATAAGCATTCTTCTTGTGCTTTTGATCCTCTTGCAACTCCGCCACCTGGATGTTTATATGATGCCATATTAAGAACGCAAGTTTTACCTAATTTACTATATTCTGTAACTGCAGATACACTATCAGAATTTATAACCTGTATATTTTCATAACAAGGAATCCTAATATCTGACATTAATCGTTCGTCAAATAAATGTAATGTAGTTTCTGAATTTAGCATTTCTGAACTATGTGATTTGGTGTCTTCAAATACATGTATCAATTCTTGATTAGTCATTTTCTATATTTTTTACTGATTTAAGGCTTAAAACTCTAAAATATTTATCTCCAAAAGTTTTATCTTCTTCTGTAATAACTTCCATTTCGAGAACTTTATTTTTTATTCTTTTTGATTTACCATTCATTAATGGTAATCCATAATCATAACCAGAATAAGATTGTTGAGAATATTCATTGAATCTGAATTCAAATGAATTGTCTCTATAATTTCCTTCACTATTTAAAGAATGATAAAAATTATGTGAAAAAATACCAGAAATTTTATATTTTTCATAAGTTTCTGCAATTATTTTTTTATTATCAAATTCTTTTTTTTCATGTTCAATATTTTGATCAAGTAATTCTTTTGATGTAAATAATATATCATTATAAAAATAACAACCTAATTCAATTAATCTATTTTTAACTATTTCATAACGTTCACCATAAACACCAGTTTCAAAATACCATATCAAGTAAGATTGATCTTTACATTCACTAATAAGTTGACTTTCATATTTACCAAAATGAAAATATTTATCTGGATATTCAAATTTTGGCTCTTTTGACCAACTTTGACTTTTTCCTTTTAATTCTTCATCAATTTTCACGTCAGGGTAAAGTTCTTTTACTTTATCTAAATCAAAAGAAATATTTTTTATATAATTATAATTCTGTTTAATACCATATTGATATGATTCAGTGTTAATTGTTCTATACAAAGGTTCTTCTGAATAACTCCAAAGAGTATAAAATTTATTTGCAAATCCAATTAGTTTCATATGTTTATGTTTTAAATTATTGATACACAAAGATACTACAAAAATCTGATATATAAAAATATATAACAATTATTACCATTATATTGTAGTTAAATATTATTAAATATAAAACATATCAATCTAATATTTATATAAAGTAAAAATATAAAATTATGGGATTCAATAAAAGATTTATATCAAAAGATTCACTTAGAAACATTGCAAATTTAGATGATTATTTAAGTTTTTTTAATTATTTTAAAAGTGATGTAGTATTATTTGAAGATACATTCTCTCTTAATATTATGAAAGATTTAAAAAAATATAATATTACTGATAAATATGAAATATTAAATATAATGAATAAGTGCAAATGAAATATTTATGCAAAAAAACATACTCAAAAGAAATTATAGCTGGAAATTTTTATGATTATTATTTAACATCTACTAAAAATTATGTTAAAATTGAAGAGTTATATTTCGTTGCTAATAATAATATGTTATCAGAGCCAAAAATTTATAAATATTTTTATACCGAAACAGAAATACGAAAAATAAAATTGGAAAAATTGAAAGAATTTAAATAATTTATTGTATCTTTGTTTCAAATAAGATAATTTATGAGATATCTATGTAAAAAATATTATATTGATTTTATTGTAGGAGAATATTATTATTCTGATAATATATCATATAGAAATATTAACTATAATTATAAATATATTTTAATTAATAGCACTAAATTTATTTTAGATGATGATGACACTAGAATAGATCCAAAATTATATGAATATTTTAGTAATATTCAAGAACTACGAAAACTTAAATTAAAAAAATTAGATGAAATATCTATGTAAAAAAGCATATAATGAAAATTTTATTGTAGGAAAGTATTATTATTCTGATAATAATATTCATTCTGATAATATGTCATATAGAAATATTAACTATAATTATAAATATATTTTAATTAATAGCACTAAATTTATTTTAGATAATAACACTATAATAGATCCAAAATTATATGAATATTTTAGTAATATTCAAGAACTACGAAAACTTAAATTAAAAAAGTTATATGAAATATCTATGTAAAAAATCATATCCAGATTTTATTGTAGGAAAATATTATTATAGTGAGAACTATGATTATGAAGGTTTTATAATAATAAATCAACATATGTTTTTTGACTTTCCTGAAATTAAAACAGGAAATATTCATGACTATTTTGAAACAATGCCAGAAATTAGAAGAAAAAAGCTAGCAAAATTACAAGAATTCAAATAATTTAAACATTCGTTTATTTTTTGTATATAATACAAATTTAAATCGGTTTTTTATTTAATAATTTATCAATGATGTTGTAGTTAATGTCAACCATATTTTTTCTTTATCAGTATCAAATAATACTTTATTATTTTTTTCTAAATAATTATGAAAATCTTCACTTTCTATAATTTCAATAAATGAGTCAACATTTTTTTTATCCATAACAACAGATAATCCAGATAATATTAACGTAGGAGATTTCATTATTTTATAATGAATTTTGCCCTTTATAAATGTAATAGGTAATATTATCTGAATCTCATTTTCATTCAGTTCTTTTAATAAGCCTTGTTTTCTACCGTATCCGTACCATGCATCATATTTAGATAATTTAGTAATATTACCATTATCTCTTTTATTTAATTCATATTTATTATCTAATAGATATTTATATGCTAACGGAAAATCTTCAATTAAAATATCTTTAGTTATAATTTTATTATTAATATAAGGATATATGAACCAATAATCTTTTTTAGTAGTTGATTTATATGCCTTTTTACAAATATTTTTTTCTATTTTAATATTAGAATCATTTTTATAAACATAATTATCATCAGAATAATCAAATTTGTAAATTTTATCTCTAAGTGTTGCTATTCCGCCATTTGCATATTTAATTATATTTTTTAAATTATTTGATGTCTCTTGTTTAAACCAATTACAATTTTTCTTACTTAATATCTGTGAAACTGATTCTGTTTCATATTCAAAAGTATCATTAATTATATCATTACAAATTATTATACATGTATAAGCTGAAATATTATCCCAAATTTTATTATTTTTATTATCATATATTTTTAATAATCTATTATTTATAATTTCTCTTAATATTTCTCCTGTTTTATTTATTAAAAATGAATTAGGTATAATAAATCCTACTTTCTTACTAATTTTTAATGATTTTTCAATAAATGCATAATATAAATCTATATTTCCTTTTTTAATAGTTTCAAAATTTAATTCTTTTAATTTATTAACATAATCATTTTCTAAATTTTGAATTCTTACATATGGAGGATTTCCAAATATGATATCAAATTTCATGTCAACAAATAAAAAATCACTATTTTGTATATTTACTAATAATAATTGATTATTATATCCTAATACATTAAAATATCTATTTAATAATTCTTTTAAAATATTTATAAAATTAATATCGATATCATAACAATATAATCTATTTTCAACAAAAAATATCATATCATTTAATTCGACATTTTGTTTTCTAAAATATTCTAAAAGACTAAACACAAAAGAACCTTTACCAACACTTGGTTCACAAATAATATCTGTTATTTTTGGCTCTAAATATTCAATTATTTGTTCACATACTATACTTTTTGTAAATACAACTCCTTGTTTTTTTATTAATTCAATATCATTTGAATCAAAATTATTACTTTCATTTATTATTTCACTTATTATTTCACTTATTTCATTTTCATTCATTCATGTTAATTATTTTTATCTATTTAGTATATTTTCAACATTTTGTTTATATATTTAATATGAATTTGTTAATATATTTTACATCGTAATAATATTTATAATAATAATTTATAAAAAAGTCATATTTTTAAAAATTTATTGTATCTTTGTAAAAAAGATTAATATGAAATATCTATGTAAAAAGACATATTTATCATATTTTATATTTGGTGAATATTATGAAAGTGAATTAGGTAGAGATAATACTATAAACATGATCATTGATAGTAACTCATGGATACATTTTAAGTTAGATAAAAATTCAAAGTTATATGAGTATTTTTATGATGAAAATCAAATTAGAAAAATGAAATTAAAAAAATTAAAAATATTTTAATATGAAAGTAAGAATGTCAAGCAAAAATGATTATGATTCTAAATATGATTGGAATTGTTTTTGTCAAGGTGGAGAATCTGGAATCGTTTTACCATCAGGTAGTTTTGATAAATTATTTTCTGGAAATCCAATAGAAGGATTATCAGAAGGAATATCAAGTAAAGAAACTTATACTACCGCATTTTTTGAAGCATTTCCTAAAACTCCAGATTGCTTTATTCGTGGAGAAGGTAAAACAATTGAAGAAGCTGAAGAAAGTGCTTGGAAAAAATTTCAAAAGATTATAACTTGTAATCATGAAATGGAACGTAGAGATAGAACAGATGGTTATGCATATTGTAAACATTGCTCATATTCAGCGACTGTATTTGAACCTTTAACTAAATGTTGTAAATGTGGTAAACCAACCGCATATAGTACTGATTATAAAGGTAATTATTATTGTAAAAAACATCACTTTACAAAGCCAAAAAATCCAAATCATTCAATGTGGGAGATTGAGCATAAAAGACTTTCAAGAAAGCATAAGAAATTATTAAAAATATGTGCTAAAAAAATGTTTGAATCAGAAGGTCATTATGGTAAAATTAAATTTAAATACTTTGCAGGAAAAATTCTTACTTGTGATGGGTATAGATTAGATATTTTATTTAGAAGTCAAGAAATAAAGTTTATACAAAAATGGAAATAATTAAAAAAAGCATCAATTAAATTGATTCTTTTTTATAAGTTAAAGTTTGAAGATGCTAAATGAAGAGGTAAATTTTCAGTTATAACATCATATAAAATTTTGAATTCATCAATTATATCACCCATTGTTTTAGATTTTTTAATAATATTTTCTATTATAGGTGAATATATTTCAGTTAATTCAGTGTATACGTTATCTGGCATTTTCCTAATCTCAATTTTTGATGGACCTCCTATAAATCCATTAATTGGTGATGTATGATATTTAATTCTATTAACTGAATATTTTGGATTCATTGATTGCATAGCTGATTCCCTCTCTTTTTCTGTTATTATAATTTTTCTTAATTCAGGATCATTTAAGCATTCAGATTTTTCTATTATTTGTTCAATAATACCATAAATTGGAGAGCATGACCGATAATTAGTACCATAAGTCATATTTCCGTTACTGTTATTTATAGTAATATTAAAATCTTTATTCTTATATAAAGTAATTTCTCTCTCTTTCTGTTTTTCAAACGTTTTTAAATATTTCATATAAATAGTTTATGATAATTTTTTATATTGATTATCTGTTATTATTAATATATAATCACCTTCAGTGGTTGATATATTATATACACTCTGATTATTATTTATAGCAGATAAGATATCAAGATATTCATCTATCATATCCAAATCTAAATTTTTTTCAGATAATTTAGATGTCACGATTTCTTTAGTTATTTGTGATAACTCTAATATTCTAACTTTCATTAGTGTATATTAATATTAATTTTTAATTGTAATACTTTGTTAATGATTATTATATATTAATTTTTATAAGTTGAATTTATCTGATGTCAGTTCAAAATCTTGAAGTTTAACCTTTCCCATAAATAATGCATGATCTCTATTATCTGGTTCTAATTTTAAAATCCATTCAAAATATTCATCATAATCATCTGTTAAGCTATTATATTGTTTAACTTTTTCTTTATAAATATATACAAGAACATTTTCATTAGTATACCAAAGGCACCAATCTTCAATTAAATCATCTGGTACTCCTATCTTTTTTAAAGACAATCTAAAATATGGTTGCAATAATGTTACTTGCCAATATTTATCCTCATATTTCCAATCACCATATTTTTCAAATGTATTTATATATTTCATAGATTAAAATTTTTTGCTTTTATTTTATATTCTAAATCTTCTTTATTTTCAGAATAATCAATAATACTACTATATAAAAATTCTCTAAATCCAATATTATGATTAAGATTATAATTCTCATATCCAAATAAACTTGCAATCTCCATAGGTATATCTTCGTATTCAACACTTACTGTATTGAAATGATATTTTATTTCAATTTTTATAATTTTACCAATAGTATTATCAATAAAATCAGTCATTTCTTTATTCTGCATGGAAGATTTCATTAATACATAATCTCCTACTTTTGGTTCATCTTTAATATTTTCAAATTTCTTTATATATTTCATAAGTTAAATTTATTTGCTTGTAATTTCAATTTTAATTCTTCAATTGTTTTTCCATATTCCACTAATAATTCGATATCAAAAATTCTTGTACCATCATGAAAAAATAAATCTATATTATCTGGTATATTTTCATATCTAACTCTACATTTATATTTTTTTAAATTTGGATCGAATTCTACAGCTGTTAATCTACCAAAATTTTTAGTTACAAAATTTATAACGCTATTAGTACTATAACTATTCATTAAAACATAATCACCAACTTCTGGTAAATCAATATTATTTTCAAATTTCTTTATATATTTCATAAATTAAATTTATTGGTATTTAATAATAATTCAAAATTTTCAATTTCTAATGAAGTTAAAAATCTTAAAATTTGTTCTTTAATAATTCCAATTTTACATATTTCATTTTGAACTAAATAAAATGACTCGTCTTTTTTAATTATTTTAGCATCAAATGTATAGTTATTTTGTCTATATTTTATATAATCACCAACTTTACAATCGTTAGGATTAAATAATTTCTTTTCAAATCTTTTTATATATTTCATAAGTTAAATTTATCTATATTATTATATAATCCAGGAATACTATAAATATTTCTAAAATATTTCGGAGTCATAAATTTTTCCTTCTTACAATCATAAACAAAAACTACTTCAATTTTTCTATAATCTTTTAAAAATACATGAATATCTCCAAATTCTGCTGATTCACCATCGTAATTGACTCCTAATACAAAATCTGGTCCTTCACTTACATAATCAAATTCATATTGATTGATAGCATTTACTCCATCTTTTATTGATTTTGGAGTACCATCAAACCAATCGCAAACATCTATAGCAGCAGAGATATAATCATTATCTGTTACATCATCAGCCATTCCAAATGCATATTCTAAAATTTGATGATTTAATGGTATAGGATCATCAGAAGGTAACGGCTTACCATTACAAAAACTAAGTGCAATTTCTGGTGTAACTTCTAAATAAAATTCAGCATCATTTTGATCTAAACTTTCAAACCTTTTTATATATTTCATAAGTTAAATTTAATTGTTTGATTAACTTGTTCAGGATCTTTTAATATTCTATATAATTCTAACCATCTTGTTATTTCTTCATATTCATCATCATCATATCTCCATTCATTTGGTAAAGTTGGATCATGAACTATTTCGTCATCATCATAAAGAATTTCAAATTTTTCTCCTATTAATACATTGAGTTCTTCCTTCGTAACTCTTATTATTTTTTTGCTACTCAAAGCATATAACGCTATCATGCCTTCTAAATGATTTTAAAAACTTTTTTATATCATCTTCTTCATCTGAATCATATCTCCATTCATCTAGATGATTTGAATCATATCTAATTCTTTCATTATCATAAAGAACTGTAAAATCATTGTCTATTAATGCATCAAGTTCTTCTTGAGTTACTTTTATAATTTTAGAATCATTATCTAAATTTATTAAATTAATCATATTTTCTTTTTTCCTTGATTCAAATGTTTTTATGTATTTCATAAGTTAAATTTATTTGCACTATCATTAAGTTCAATTCGGTTATATAATTCTTCTGTTGTTATTTCTTTACCAAATTCATCAACTAATTTATATGAAAAATTTAATAATCCTTCTTCAAGAATAATATGCTCAATTGTATATTGTATTAACGATTTTTTATCATTTTTATAATCCTTTTCATATTGTATATAATAACTATCTTTAATCAAATCATCAAAAGGAATATGACGTTTATCAACTGGTATAGTAACAATAGCGAATATTCCTGTAATGCTATCAGTTGAATTTTCATTAAATTTTTTTATTTTCATATTAATAATTGATTTTATCTATATATAAAATTTATAAGTTATTTTTTATATATAAAGATATGAAACATTTGAAATTATATGAGGAATTAAAATTCAATGAGAAACAATACCATACTTATGAACTATTGAATCTTGTTCAGATGCATGATTTAGGTTCAAAAGGAGAAGCTGAAATGATTGATATGATAAATTCTGGACAAATAGATTTAAATTTACAAGATCAACTAAGTTATAGAACAGCTTTAATATATTCTATGATTAATAGATATGAAAAAGTATTTGATGAATTGATAAAATCAGATGTGAATTTAGATTTACAAGATGATAATGGAAATACAGCATTAATAATCTCAGCAATAGGTAGCACTGGAAGTAGTAGTGATTATTATAAATCTATAATGGAAAAATTAATTGATGCAGGAGCAGATTGGAATAAAACACAAAATTATGGACGTGAAAAAGATTTTCTTGAACATATACAAGATAACGAATTTAAAAGACATATATTAAAGAAATATCATAAACAATATGAAATATATTTAATGATAAAAACTTCTGAAAAATTTAATATATGAAATATATAAAAACATTTGAACAAAATTTAGATTTAAATAATGAATTAATAGACTCTTGTATAAATAATAATATAAAAAAAGTTGAAAGTTTAATAAAACAAGGAGCTGATGTTAATTATATCAATAAAGATGGTTTCAACTCATTAATATATTCTGTTAATAATATTGATATTTTAAAAATATTAATTAAAAACGGAGCGGATGTAAATATCCAAGATACTACAAATCAAGGTTATACACCATTATTACTAGCATCCTCTAATAGATTTATGTTTCCTTATATCGAAAATTATGATACTATAAAATTATTAATAGATTCAGGAGCTGATTGGAATGTTAAAGGTAGAATTGTTAAAATTACTTTTTTTGATTATTTACCTACTGAAATTAAAGAAAAAATTAAAAAAGATTATCCAGATAAATATGAAGATTATTTATTACAACAAGAAGCTGAAAAATTCAACATATAAAAAAAGACTCAATTAAATTGAGTCTTTTTTAAATTTTAGAAATATATTAATTTTTAATTTATTACTTCTACATTAGAACAATTCAGTCCTTTTTTACCTTCAACTAGATCAAAACTGACTTCGTCATTTTCATATATTTTGTCTATCAAATTTGTGATGTGAACAAAATATTCCTTACCTGTTTCTTTTTCGGCTACGAACCCATATCCTTTTTCCGAATTGAAAAATTTTACGGTGCCATTTAATTTACTCATTATTTATTATTATTTTTATTATTGTGGATAAATTCCACATTCTATATAGTAATAAAAAATAATAAGTTTATAAATATTTGAAATAATTATTTTTATAAGATTTTTTGTTACCTGATAATACTTCCCATATTCTATTAGTTTTAGTATTAAAATACGACGCACAATTTTTTACACTATTAAATTCTTTAATTATTTCTCCACTTTCTGATATTTGAGCAACTTTTTTAGATCTTAATAATTTATATTCTTCAGTCATAGGTCTTTTTTTTACACCAATCATAGCTTTACTCATTTTCAATTTAACTTCATCTGTTCTTTTTTGACCAGTATTCTTTTTTACCCTTTTTTCAATAGTTTCTTTACTTTGCTGTTTACCTTTTTTTGAAATGCTTATTTTTAATTTAGCTTCATCACTCATTTTTTTACCTTTATTTAATATACTTAATTTTAATTTAGTTTCATCACTTGTTATTCTACCTTTTTGTGATTTACTCATTTTTAATTTAGTTTCATCTGAAATATTTATTCCTTTTAATTTTTCTGATATTATTTTTTTTGTTTCTTCACTTTGTTTTATACCAAAGTGACTTTTGTTTCCAATACTTTTTTGCCTTAATATATCTTTTGTTTTGTCACTATGTTTCATTCCTAAATTATGTCCAGCATTAGGTAAAATATTATATCCATTTTTACAGCAATCAAAAAAATCAATATAATATTGTTCTCTAATTAAAATTTCATTAATACTACATTCTTCTAAAATTGTATATGTAAAATTTTCAATACCATATTTATCATAAGCTCTTTGTAATTTAATAGAATGATGTTTATTCTTTTTTAATTGATTCTTATGTTGAGTAAATCTTCCTTTAACATTTATTGATGATCCAACATAACATTTATTATTTATTAAATTTGTTATTTTATATACACCAATAATCATTTTTGATTTATTATTTTTTCAATAAAATCTTTCATAGCATTTTCTATGAATAATGATTTATTAATTGATTTCTCTTTTGAAATCTTATCAAATTCTTTTGATATTTCTTTTTCTATTGTAAATGTTTTTTGAACTTTCATATATTGTTTTATCTGTATATATAAATATAATAAAGTCAAAAACAGGCAAAAAAAAAGACTACAGATATTTCTGTAGTCTTTTTAAATAAATAATAAGTTTATTATATTTTAGATATTTTATTTAATTCGTTTAATTTGAATTTTCTTTCTAATTGTTTAGGAATTTCATATTTGAATTCGTAACCTTGACTTCTCAAATAATCTATTGCTATTAAAGGAGATATACTTTCAGTTATCATTCCGCCCCAATTGCCATTGTTTCTATGTAAGTTAATAATACCATTATAATATATTGTGATATAAGAATCATTCACATTATTATATGCAGTTGATGTTGTATTAATTTGAACTGCTAATCCATAATTCCATTCACCTGCAAGATAATCAATAAATGGCTCACCGTACATTTCGCATATTATTTCAACTTCTTCTTTGGTTATATTTTTTAAATCTTTCATTTTTTAGGTTTTTTATTTTTTATTATTAATTCAACTATATAAAAAAAACTTACAATTATTATAATATCAAATGTTAAGCAGAATCTCCACCATTCAAAAGAATATGCTTTTATATTTATAAAAATAGCAATTTTACTTATAATCATGCCTATAATAATGCTAAAAATATACATTGTTTTATTTTTCATAACTATTTTTTAATTTTAAATAAATTTGATAATATTCTTCTTCTGAAATTTTATCAATTTCATTATTTATCAATTTAGAATCTTTAGGTTCAGATATTACGTTATCACGTTCAATTTGTTTTTCCTCATATTTCTTCAATTTTACTTGAATTGCATCATGTTCATTTTTTTGTTTAAGACGTCTTTTTTCATGATAATCTATTGAATTAATCAAATGATTATATAATTTAGTTTCTTTATATCTTAAAAATCTATTCATATTATTAGTATTTAAAGTTAATGTGCAAAGATACAAATAAAAATTGAATATAATATAAAAATTAATAATATTTAATATAATAGGACAGCAATAAAAATATATATAATAATGTCGCACTTAAAGTGACGAGGTTCATTTTTTGGGTTATGTTAGTTTAGAGTCATTATGACTTTGGAATTGTTGAAAAGCAATGAATGAATTAGCAAACTAAAAATAAAAAAAATAAAAAAATTATGACAAACAACAAACTGTTGGACAGGAACCCTTCTGTTCAAATTTCTAGCAAAAGAAACGAATTGAAAATTTATCAAGGTAACATTATTTACTTAAATAATGGTGATAACTTTGAACTTAATTTTTTCAATCCAACAAATGAAAAAATTGGAGTTAGTATCGAATTTAACGGAATCAAAAAAGGAGATTCTTATTTAATTTTAAATCCTGGTCAAAATGTATTTTTAGATCGGTTTTTAGATGAACAACGTAAAATGTTATTTGAAACTTATAACATTGATGGTAATAATAAAGAAGCGTTAGAAGCGATTGAAAAAAATGGATTAATTACCTTTAATTTCTATAAAGAATATTGGAGAAGTAATAATACTAATGAAGTAAATGTAAATTATGAATTTCCACCTAAGCCTTATAATTATAATAATCTTAATAACACTGGAACATATTATGGAAATTATTTTGGAAATTCTTCAATAACATCATTAACTGGAAATTCTATAAGTTTTTCTGGATTTTTTGATACTAATAATTCTAATTCTAAATATAATTCAGATACTAGTTGTGTTTATACTCAAAGTTGCAATTCATTAAATAATAATATATTTAATTCATCAAGTAATATTGGAGGATCAACATTTACATCTAGTTTAAATATTAATTCTATTGAAACTGGTAGAGTTGAAAAAGGAGAATTATCAGATCAAAAATTAAAAAATGTAAACGTCGAATTTTCAAATACATCATTCTATTCAATATCTTATAAACTTATGCCTTATTCTTCTAAATCTCAGAGTATCAATGAGATACGTGAATATTGTAATGAGTGCGGATATCGTTTAAGAAAAAGTTCTTGGAAATTCTGTCCGAAATGCGGAACTAAAATTTAATTTATAATATGAATAAGGTAGATATAGTTTGCATATTGGATATGTCTGGCTCAATGGGGTCGATAATAGTAAAAGCGAGAGAAGGATTTAACAAATTCTTAACGGAACAAAAGGAAAATGGAAATAAAATAAATTTTTCATTGATGTTTTTTGATACAAGTTTTTATATGCCATATAAAAACGTTGACATTAAAGAAGTAAATGAACTTAATGAAAACACTTATTATGCTAATGGTGGTACTAGTTTATATGATGCGTTAGGATTTGCTTCAGATAATTATATAAAGCAACTAGGATCAACTAAAAAAAGTAAAAGAAGTGATAAAACATTATTTGTTATATTAACAGACGGAGAAGAAAATTCTTCTACTATATATAGTCGTGATATGATTAAATTAATGGTGACAGATATGAGAGAAAATTTAAATATTGAATTTATTTATTTAGGTGCAAATCAAGATTCATGTTTTGTCGCAGAATCAATGGGAATGAGTAGAAGCAATTCATTTAATTATGATGCTACGAATGACGGAATAATAGTAGCATATTCAAATATTTCTGCTGCAACGACTTATTATACCGAAAATAATGTAAAGGATAATCTTTTCCAAAAATAAAGATAAAATAGTGAGATTTAATGAACCTTAAATAACAAAAAAGAGAATCAATTGATTCTCTTTTTTTATAAATTAAATTTTAATGCATTTAGATAAATTTCGTAATTTTCTTTTGATATATCATTTATAATATTATCTATTTCTGTGATTTTTATTCTACCTAATTCTGAATATTTATCCATTATATATTTTATAAATTTTGATATTTTTTCTATTTCTGAATCTATCCATCCTGGATTATCTAGTATAGTATTAATATCAAACAAAAAATAATCATTATTTGTGGATAATCTTAAATTTAAAAAATAATTTCTTTGTATATCATTTTTATTATAACTAAACGCATAATCACAATTATATTCATATGAATAAATAATTTCATTTTGATTTTTATTTATAAAATTATGTATATAATAAGCGAGTTCTTGAATTTTCTCTTTACTATTTGATTTTTCAAACTTTTTAATATATTTCAATTTATTTAAATTTTATTTTTCCTTTTGCATTGGTTTTTTTATCTATTTCTTCTTCATCGATCCATATTTTAACTATTTCTTGAGTTTTAATATTAAATGCTTCAATATAATAATCTGGTGATTTTAACTCATCATTTACATCTAAAATATGTACTAAATTTTCAACTTTCAAATTATTCTCAATCAACTTAACGAAATCTCCTTTCTTATATTTAGGATTTTTTTCTATGTATTTAGCATTTTTCATAAGATATTATTTTTTTAAAATATGTTATAAATTAAATTTATTTACTGTTTTATCAAATTCTATTTTCTTTTTATATTCATCTACATTAAAAGTTTTATATTTATCATTTGAATGATGATATATATTACCATCATCTCCTATTTCAGCATCTACATTTCCTAAAACATCACATAATTTAGTAATGATTGTTAAGTTTTCACTATCATTTATTCTTTCAAAAAATCCAGATCCATGTCCATTTCTTGTCAACCATAAATCATTACCAATTTGGTCATCTGTCATATCTTCAAAAACATCTCCTGCTGAATTAATAAACCATTCAACTTCTTTTACAATCTCATCTTTAGAATTTTCATCGATATCATATATATTTTTTCCTTCCCATGGATCATAATCTGTTTCATGACCTTCTTCAGTCCAAATTAATGCTGTTATATAGCTATCAACAGCAGTATCTATATCGTAATCATTTTCAAATTCATTAATATCATGATATTCTTCGAAATCTTCATCATCGTCAAATTCTTCAAATATTTTTAAATGTTTCATAGTTTTACATATTAAATTTGTTTGCTGTTAATAATAGTTCAAGTTCTTCAATTTCACTTGAAGTTAAATCTCTATCAATCTCACTTTCACCTATCCAAAATTCTTTTAATTCTCTTGTCTTTTTATGAATAGATATTACTTTATATCTTGGCTCATACATATCATCATCATTTTCATCAAAATCTGTATCGTTAACTTCAATAATTTTAACAAATGGACCTACAACATTCAATTCACTTTCAGAATCATCTAATTTTACATAATCTTCTAATTTTACATAATCTCCTACATGTTGAGATGTATAATGTCCTACTGGTGATAATTCGTCATCATCGTCAAATTCTTCAAATATTTTTAAGTGTTTCATAATTTTTACATATTAAATTTATCTACATTTACAATATAACTATATTCATTTATAATTTCAGGATTCAATATATTTGATTTCATTATTAATTTATAATTTTCATTATCATTTTCAATTAAGTATTTTTGAAATTCATAAGTTTTAAACCATTCTAATATTTTTCCATTATATAATTTAGCAATTTCTAATAAATTTATATGCTTTCTATAATATTTAAACCAAATATCATAGTCATAATCATAAAATGCATATTTTTTTTCCATTTTTTTAAACATTTCTAAATTATCTGTTTTAATCCAAATCGGAAATATATCATCAGGACTGTCTACATATTTACTAACTACATCATCAATAGAGTTTTTTAAATTATCAAAATTAAGATGACTATAACTATCTTCATATTCAATAGTTTCATATCTTAAGTCATCAGAATCATATATATTAGATAAAAATTCTTTAATAGTTTTAACATTTAATTTATATTTTATCATATACTTAATCATAGTTTTATACTCAAAAACCAATTCTATCTGATATTTTTTTGTGTCACTATCATGATTAGTATTATCATTAATATTAAAAGGCATTTTTTCTAATGCTTTCTTTGCTGCTATTTCTACTGCACGTTCATGAGCCATTGAAATTTCACTTTCAAATGTTTCTAAATCATCAGTTAAATCTAAATATTTAAATAAGTCTGCTATTTTACCTTGTTCTGTAGGATCTATATTATCGTCAAAATAAAATAACTTGGATAATTCTATAATTTTATCATTAGTTTCTTTTTTTGTATAATTACCCAAATAATCTAATTCTTCTTTATCAACATAGAATTCATAATTATTATTATCTCGAGTTAATTGTAAAATAGAACTTATAGAACCATTTTCGATATCAAGTAAATTTTCAAGAACCTCAATATTAATAATTAAAGTGAATCCTTTCTCATCATATGAAAATTCTTTTTCATATGGATAATGATAATTTTTTTCTGAATTTATTATTGCTTCATCTTCATCGAATCCAATATATTTGTTGATATCTTCTGGTTTAAATTTCTTTGATGATAATACTTTTATTAAATTTGGTATATTATCTATATTATCTTCAACATCAGAACTTTCTGTTATTGGATTATTTTTTAAATATGCAACTTGTTTAGTTTGTTTAAATGTTAAGTCACTAAGTTTTTTAACTTTAATATTTATTTCATTATTTAATTCTGCTTGTGTTTTTCTATCTTTTTCGTTTTGAACTCTCTTTCTAAGTTTTTTGAGACTATCTTGCATATATGCAATCTTATCTGCAATGTTATCATCAATTTTGAAAGGTTTTTCGTTATTTATTTTGATTGGAGTAAAATATTCATAATTTTTAATATATCTCATAATAATATATATAATTTTTTATAGATTAAATTTTTTTGCACTTATTTTAATTAAAAGGTTATTAATATATTCTTTTAATTCTATCATATCGTCTGAGGTTTTAATTGTAAAATCTCTAAATATAACATCAGGATTATATTTTTGAAATTTATTTTTATACCAATTCAATTGTAATTTACTCAATATATCATCTCTATTATAATCATCCGATAACGGAATTATATGTTCCATACTATTATAGTTATATGGTAATAAATTAATATCATCAACATGATTTAATATTATAAAAAAATATATATCATTAGTAAATAATTCAAATTTTATTTTTTTTGAATTTAAAAAATTAATAATATATGGTATTTTTTCAAAAAATTTATCACTAATAATTACTCCTGGTAATTTACCATATTCTCCTCCAACTTTAATATCGGACGGTTCTATTACTTTATAACTTTCTAAATATTTCATATATAAACTTTATTTTATTATATTATTATATATAAAAAATATAAAATCATTTGTGGGTATGCAAATTAATTTATATATTTGCTTAAATAAAAATAAAATAAAAATGGCTAAGAAAAAAGATTCATATGTCTGTTCAGAGTGTTTAAATGAATTTCCTTCAAAGGAAATTTTTGCTGCATTAGTGCCCAATAGAGAGTATTATACAAATTATTGTAAAAAATGTTTAATTGATTTAGAAATTGATAAATGTAAAGCATATACAAGTAGTACATTCAAAGGTCCTTATATTTTAGTTAAAGATATTGGCAGTGAAAAAAAAGTAACGAAAAAGAAAACAACAACGAAAAAAACTACTAAAAAGATTATTAAAGAAAAATAATTATTTTTATGAAAGATAATAAAGAGAAAATAAAAAAATTACGAAAATATTATTGGGATAATTGTAGTCATGCATCAAGAGAAGAGTGGTCAAATGAAGAAAATGATTTAAAAAATGATATATCTTCAATATTTGGCAAATTTGATGTCACGGAAGAAAATATTAGTGATGATGAAATAGATAATTTAAAAAACTTAATAGATAATTGTGCTATAGAAGTTAAAAAAAGCAAAATAAATAGTTATTTAAAATATTTAGATGAAAAAATTATATGGAGATGTGAATCACCATATAACATTATTGAAAAAGAAAAAATTCAAACAAAATTTGATTATTTTTATAATTTAGATTATGATAAGATAGAAGAATCAGAATTGGATGATTTTTATGATTTAATTCAAAATTTTATGTGGAGTAAAAATGAAAAGAATTAAAAATATAATAAGAGAATCAATAAATGTAAAAGAATTAATTTATTCTGATGATACTTTAATTAAAACAATAGAAGATATTACTAATTTGATGATTAAGTGCTTTAAAAATGACGGTAAAGTTCTTTTATGTGGAAATGGTGGAAGTGCTGCTGATGCTCAGCACATTGCTGCAGAATTATCAGGTAGATTTTATATAGATAGAGATCCATTATTTGCTGAAGCATTACATGTAAATACATCATATTTGACTGCTGTTGCAAACGATTATTCCTTTGATAATATATATTCAAGATTAATAAAAGGAATGGGTAGAAAAAATGATATTCTAATTGCAATCTCAACCTCAGGTAACTCTAATAATGTTTTTAATGCTTGTTATGAAGCTAATAAATTAGGAATGATAACTATTGCATTAACAGGTAAAGATGGTGGAAAACTCAAAGGAATAAGTAATTACACAATTAATGTTCCATCTGATAATACACCAAGAATACAAGAATCTCATATTATGATTGGACATATCATATGTGAAATGGTAGAAGAAATAATGTTTAAAAAATAATAAAATCAAATGAAAATACGAAATGGATTTGTAAGTAACTCATCATCAAGCAGTTTTGTAGTAATTAAAGATTCTTTAACTAATAAACAAAAAGAAATGATTTATGATTATCAAAGTTATGTTGAGTTTTTTAAAACTATTGATGAAATATGTATAGATAAATTCGAATATTGTGATACTGATCCATGGAGAATAGTTGATTATAATGATTTTATATTTGGTGAAACTTCAATGGATAATTTTAGTATGCAAGATTTTTTAGATTATATAAAAGTTGATCCAGATTCAATTAATTGGAACGAAGGATATAATGACGAGCCATATCAAAGTCAATTAGATTTTATAACTGAGTCAAAAAAAAAGTTTCGTAAAAAAAAACTTATTAAATTAAAATATAAAAAATATTAAAATAGATGAAAATTGAACCAAGTAGTTTTGTAGTTTCAAAAAAAGCGTTAAGTAAGAGACAAAAAGATATGATTATTAATTATGTTGATTGGATAAATATATTTATAACAAATGAAGATGATATTGATAAATTTAAAAATTATGAACCAAAATCTTGGAATATAACAGAATATAATGATTTAATATTTGGTGAAACATCTAAATATATATTTGATATGATTGAATATTTAAAATATATAAGTGTTGATAGTAATTATATAATGTTTGATGACGGATGTACTGAACCAAGTGAAAATCAACTTGAATTTATTAGTAATATTAAACAAGTAATTAAAAGTTCTGAAATTGAAAAAAATGAAAACATAAAAAAAGATTTTAAAACATCAGTAAATAGTTTAGATTTTAGTAAATCAAAACCTAGTATTAATGGCATAATTTTTAATCAATCTAAGTCAAAAAGGCACGAAAAAAAGAAAAAATGAGTCAAAAATTTTTAAAATATAATTTTAATGAGGTTGATAATTCATCAAATCTACATAAGTATATTGATAAATATAATAGTTTAGTACTTTATATTTTCAAATCTAGTTGGGAAAAATATTATATTTGTGTAGAAGAATGGGGTGATGAAGAAAAATCAGAATTAAAATGCTTAACAGTAAAAGATATTAATAAAATTTATGGAATAAATAATTTTTTAAGAAAGGAAAAAATAAATGAAATTAATGAAAGCTCATTGTAAAAATAATTTTTATCAATTTGAAAAAAATAAATATTATATTATTAATAACATTTATTCAGTATTTGATAAAGATGATTTTATATCAATTGAAGATAATGAACATTTGGTATTTAGATTTAGATTAAATAAATCTATGACATATGTTGATGATTTTATAGGTGATAATGAATATTATTTTTATGACTATTTTTGTTTTTTAAATGAAGAAAGAAAGAAAAAATTAGAAAAACTATCTGAGTTAGAAAAAAGTTAGTAATTTTTACTAACTTTTTTTTATATATATTAGTATGAAATATTTGAAAAAATTTGAAAATTATGATTTAAGAGGAGAATATCCTGATATGTTTGAACCAAGAACAGAAGAGGACGAGCCTCAAATTGTACCAGGGTTTGAAGATGGTACAATAGATCCAGATGATGATGAGGTATATCATATTAGTAGTGAAGTTAGTGAGAAGGAACAATATGAAAATTTTAAAAAAATAACAAAAGAAAGAAATTTCAAAGAAACTAATAATGAAATAATTATAAACATTCACAAATTATATCATGATTTTTATATGTCTATTTATAATCCTAATAAGCATTATTCAAAATTTCTAAGAGAAGAAATTATAGGTAAATATATATCAGATGGAGTAATTGATTTTATGACTGATATAAAATATCATGGTATAATAAAAGGATTAAACTTTCAATATATTAATGAAAGTGCTCTTGTTTCTGCTGAATTAGTCGGAATAGATGAGTTAAAATACGAAAATTCAATATGTATGAATATTATTACTATTGATAAACTAAAGACTAATGCAAATAAATTCAATTTATGAAACATATTAATAAATTTAAAATGAATGAGAAAAAGTCAGATAATATACAGAAATATAATATAGGAAATTATGTTAAATTAAAAGCAATAATTTTTATTGATAATATTCCAAGATATACAAAAATAATAAAAATAGATCCAACTGTTAATGGCTATTATTATTTATGTAATGATCCTAATAACAAAACAATTTGGGTATCGAATGATGAAATTGAAAGAAAATTAACAACTAATGAGATTGAAAAATATGAATTAGATTCAAATGTAAATAAATTTAATTTATGAATAACCACAAATCAGATATAGTAATAGAGCATGAAATAGAATATCATTCATTAAAATTTAATTCTATAGATAAAGATGATGTTAAATTTATTACTAAATTTATACAAAAATATAAATATGTGAAAATAATACATGAATTAAATAATAATATTGAAATATCATATTATAAAAATAATGCATTTCATAATGATTTCGGACCATCTATATTATATAAAAAAGATAATGAAATAATTATTAATAAAAAATATTATTTGAATGGAGTTGAATTAAGTTATGATACTTGGAAAAATGGATTTCGTAAATACAAATTATTAAAATTAAAAGAACTATAATTAAATTATAGATTTTTATTTAGATGGAGTTGAATTAAATTATGAAAAATGTAAAAATAAATTTCGTAATTATAAGTTATTAAAATTAAAAAATCTATAATTAAATTATAGATTTTTATAAATTAAATTTGTTGGTAGATTTTTTTATCTTTAAATAATCTTCAACCTCTTTTTTGCTTTTAGAATATAATTTAATATCTTTAATTCTAAATTCATGTTTTCCTAGATTTTTAATAATAGGATTTGTATCATTATAAAACTGATTTATCTCTCCTATCATTTTTTTAGGTATATCTCTATATTCAATTACATATGTATTTTTCTCGTTTTGTCTAATAACTCTTCCAATGTTATTATTTATATATTCATCAAAAATATTGTCGTCATCACTATATCTATTACTATTTATTTCGCATAATACATAATCTCCTATCATTGGTTCATCTGGAATCTTCCAGTCAGATTTCAATGTAAACATATATGCATTTTTCATAGTTATTATTTCATCTGTTTTAATATCTTGAACATCTACATAAGCATTATATAATAAATTAGTTGTTACATTCCTATAACCTCTTCCACTCCAATATATTTGTATAACTTTATATTCTCTACCATATTTAATTTCTTTTTCATTACCATATTCTAATTCACCATACTGAGTTATTCTACCTGTATAGTCACGATATGCGTCAAATTTTGTAGAACAAATTACAATATCATTTACTGAATATACAATATCATCGTTACTCTCATATTTTTTTATATATTTCATAATTTAAAATTTTGTTTGAAATGATACCATATCTTTTGTTTTATTGGGCATTACATCAACTGGCTCAAGTGTACCTCCACCTTTTTTCTTTTTCTTTTTCTTTTTCTCTTCATTTTTATATGATTTGTGCTGTGGTTTATATGGAACATATTCAACACCAACATATTCTTCAAATGTTTTTAAATTTTTCATAAATTAAATTTTTTTTGTATCATATATTATATTTTTTAGATTTAATATAAAGTAATATATTATCATCTTCAATATCTACATTGTAAAAATTTATAATAATTCCTGGAGAACCTTTTTCGTTTAATGCTCTTAAATAACCATAACTAAAACCATAATCACCTATTCTTAATCCAATTGAATCACCATCATTAATATAAAAATCATTATGTATATTTATTTCAAGCATCTCAATATTATCAGATTTTTTATAATAATGTTTATTTGTATTAATATTAATAGTAAATCCAACTGCTTTTGAATTATCTTTTAATATTATTAATTTTTTAATAGCTTCATGCATACCAAAAAATTCACAAAAATCAAATAATTCAATAGTTATTTTTGTTTCTAATGATTCAAATGTTTTTAAATATTTCATATGTTAAATTTATTTGCAATAATATTCAATTTATATTTTTTTATTTCTTTATCAGTTGCTAATTTTAACTCATTTGAATATGCTTTATATAAATTTTTATTTCTACCATTAAATGCCCATTTTATATCATCTGGAATATTTTCATATTTCACATTATATATAATATATTTTGGTATTTCAAAATGCTCAGTTATACTAACAATTTTTCCTATATTGTTATTTAAAAAATCATATAATTGTGGAGTATATGATATGTATTTAACTATTACATATTGACCAACTTTAAATTTTTTACTTATATTTTCAAATGTTTTAATATATTTCATAAGTTAAATTTACTTGTCATTTTATATATTTCATATTTAGAGTCAAAATCATCATTTGTTATTTGTTCAATAATATCATTTATATTACCAATTATATCAAATTTTATTCTATTTGAATATTCAGAATAAATTTCTAATCCTTTTATAGTTTTAAAATATTCTAATATATATTTATAAAATGATTCATTATTCTCTATTCTAATAGATAAATGTTTACCAAGAATATTATCTACTGATATATCAAATAATAATCTTCTATCTGAAATAAAATATTCTGTTTCATATGTTCTATTTTCAAAATAATTTGAATAATTAATTCCATAAAAACTAAAAAATTTATTTAAATGACTTAATATTTTTTTATATCAGTGACTTCATTAATGTCTTCATATATTTTTAAATGTTTCATATATTAAATTTTTTTGCCGCTATTATTGCTTCTAACTCTTCTTTATTTTTAGAATTATAATTTATTTCATTTCTAGACATTACTCTACAATATTTATCTATATCGCCTTCTTTCATAAAAAATTTATCTTTAAATTTTTGAGGTAAATCATCATAATAAATAGCATATTTGAATTTTCCATTATCAGGAATATATTTTACATATTTACCTATATTATTTTTTTCAAATTCAATAATATCTTTATAATTTTCTTTATCAAACATATCAGGAATTTCCTTGCATATAACATAGTCTCCTAAATTGAGTCTTTTATTACTAGTTTCAAATGTTTTTATATATTTCATATGTTAAATTTATTTGTAATTGCGAACAATTTTATTTTTTCATTATCTATTTGATTAATAATATCATTAACATTTCCTTCAATATAAAATTCATATTCATCACTTACTTTTTTATTAAATCTTATTCCTTTTATTGTTTTCATATATTCAGGTATAGATGAAATAATAATATCGTTACTATTATTAAATGAATCTAAAACAAAGTATTCATCATTTCCCGTCATTATAGAAAATAACACTTTTTCAGTATTCTTTAAATAAAATGAGAATTGAATATCTTCGTCTTCACTAAAATTAACGCACTCATAACCAAAATTCATGATAATTTTCCTAATATATTTTGCAAATTTAGGTAAATTATCTTTCATACGTTTAATATCATCGTCTGTATAATATTCTCCTTCAAATATGGTATATTCTTTAATATGTTTCATATGTTAAATTTATTTGATTGTAATATAAGTTTTAATTCTTTTTTATTTTTAGACCAATATTTTATATCTTCTTTATTTAATGCTAATATATTATCTCCATATTCAGCAAATTTAAAAAAACTTAATTCATCTGGTATATGATAATATTCTATCAAATAAGAATCATCAATATCATCATATTTACTCTCTAATATTTCAATTAGTTTACCAATATTATTTTTAGTAAAATCGTTAACTTCAGTAAAAAATTCAAGATTACTATATCCTATTACATAATCACCAACTTCTGGTTCATTTACATTCAATTTTTCGTATTCTTTTATATATTTCATATGTTAAATTTATTTGTTTGTAATATCATTTCTAAATATTCTTTATTTTTTGAATATTTTATTAAATCTTCTTTTTTAAATCTAAACGAAGTATCATTATTCATAGATTTATATATATCTATTTCTTTTGGTATATTATTATATTTTACTAAATATGTAACAATATTATACATATCTTTTTCTATTTTAATTAATTGCCCTATATTATTTGTTACAAAAATATTCGCAGGATGATCATCATCAGCGTTTTTCCATTTTGCTAATATATAATCACCAACTTCTGGCTCATTTGAATCTTCATACTCCTCATATAATTTCAAATGCTTCATTATGATTCAATTCTTTTTAGTAATTTTGTTATTAAACATTTAGTAATTAAGTCATTATTTACTATTTGATTAACATCAGCAATAGAAACTCGTATACATTTAGATAATTTTTCATTTTTTGATCCATCAGTAGGTGGTTTCATTTGACGATAAGTATTTACTGGTAGCTCTAAAAAACAAAGATATACTTGATTAGTACTATATTTATCTGTAAAAAAAGGTCCTTCAATATCAAATGGATATAAATTATTTAAAACTATACCACCTTCTTCATATAATTCTCTTCTTATTGTTTGTTCTGGAGTTTCATTTTTTTCTATACTTCCTGTAATTACGGTTAAATAATTAGTTACATTTCTAAGATTTGGTATTTCTCTATTTTTATGTTGATATGCTGTAAGATATTCTAATCTCATAAGAAATGTTGCCTCATCTCTGAAATATGGTAATATAGCAACACAATCATGACCTTTTAGTATTTCATTTTCTTTATATTGAATCATATCTAAATATTTACCATTAAATAATACTTCTTCATCTGGTATAACTGGTATGTCTTTTATTTGTGTAAATTTTTCCATTAATATTCTTTTTTCTTTATATATTAAAAAACTAAAAGCTTTTTTTTATCTATAAAAATAAAAAATAATTTATAAAAATGAAAGATAATAATGTAGTTCAAAAATTAGAAAAATATGCTGAATATTTTAGTGATGCAATAGAATCTAAATTTATAAATTTTTCAGAATCTAAATATAATGAAGCATTAAAATATATTAATAATATAATTTCTAATAAAAATAATTATGATTCTACAGTATTTTTATATGCCGAATATTTATTATCTATATTAACACATAATAAAATATTTAGAAAATATAAATTAAAAATATTAAACCAATACTATGAATCCAATAATTAATATATCAGAACTAGATAATGATTTATTCTCTATATCTCCTGTAAATAATTTAAAATGCGAGATTAATTATATAGATATGCAAAATTATGTAAATCCTATGACTACTCCAGCTAGTTTAACTAGGATGTCATATCCAAATCTAAGTGTAAATCTTTGTAGTAAAACTATAAATCTTATAAAATTAACATTTGATATAAATAAAAAATATAATGAAGAACAAATAACTAAATATTTAAAATCTGGTATAATTAATGAACTAAAAAATAAATTTATACCTATAATTTTAGAATTAGGTAATAAAAATAGAGAAAATTTAAAATTAGATTCAAAAAATGATGATTACTTTGATATTATTATAGATAAAATAGAAAAAAAATATAATCAAGAATTACCTAATGATAAACAAAAAAAAATAAAAAATAATATTTGTTCTAGAATTATAAGTGCTAGTAATTATATAACAACAAAAGGTAGATATGGTCATCCTAATTTTTATATTTCAAATTATAAAACTCATAATTGTATAAACAAATATATTTATGATATAAATAATATTAAATATGAAATAGTTAATTCAATTAAAGAAAATTATATTATTCTAGGTAGAAAAAATTCAATAGATAATAATGGAGTTCATTGCTTTATATATTCAGATAATAATAAAAATATAATATTTAACAAAATTGAAACTCCATATAATATAACATATGAAATGTATTATTCAATTGAAACTATTGGTGGTTCTGCAGAAAATCAATTTTTAGTAATAGATACAAAAGACATATCATATTATCGACGTGAAAAAATTAAAAAAATAAATGATAGCATAAATGATTAAAGATTTTAAACTTGAAATTGTAGAAAATAAATATTCAATCAAAATAGAAAATATAGAATATTTTATTTATGAATCTTATATTAAAAATGGTACTGGCTATACCTTTAGAATATATACAAATTCTAAATGTAGAACTAAACGTGAAAATTATTTTATTACAGAAAATTATGATAATATTGTTGTGGTTGGTAAAAAATATAATTATTTATTAATTAAGAAAAAAGATAGTTTTGAATATGATATCACATTATATAATAAGGATATATTAAAACTCGAACTTGATTATACTCACGTTAATGCACTATTTATGTATATTTATATCAATGATAAAAATATTGCTTCATACTATGGAGATATAAATAATCCAGATAAAATATTTTTGAATGAAATTGAATTATGTAAAAAAATTATCAGAAAGAAAAAAATAATTAAATTAAATGACAATATGGTTTTATAAAAAAATAGGAAGTAAAAAAATATATTGTAGTAAATCTATAACTATAAATTTTCATATAAAATATTTTTTCAAATTCAAATGTTATACAAATGGTGCTAAAAAAGGAAATATAAAAGATATATGTTTTGATTTAAATATTCATTTATTTGGAATATTATTATCGTATACTAATTGGGATTATAATTCTGAATATAAAATTGATAATATTAAAACTATACGCTTGAAAAAATTAAAAAAATTAAAAAAGATAAATGATAGAAATAAATAAAATATATAATGAGGATAATTTGATCACTATGAACAGAATGTCTAATCAATTTTTAAATGGAATTATATGCAGTCCGCCTTATAATTTAGGCAAAAATCCTAATCATAGACGAAAAGATCAAGATGATTTCAATTTATATGAAAATAATATTGATAATCTTACTATTAAAGAATATTTAAAAATAAGATTAAATGAATTTAAAGAATTTGATAGAATACTTAAATATGATGGAGTAATTTGTTATAATATGTCATATTCAGGAGATAACCCTATTTTACCAACTCTTCTTTTAAATAAGATTAATGAAGAAACTAATCTAACACTTACAGATATTGTAATATGGAAAAAGAACTCAGCCAGTCCATTTCAAACAAGTCCAAACAAAGTAACAAGACTATGTGAATTGGTTTATATAATTGTACATAAAGATTATTTAAATACATTTAAAGCTAATAAAGAAGTAAGTTCGATAAATGAAAGAACTGGCCAGAAATTTTATAAAAATTATACTAATCTTATTGAAGCAAAAAATAATGACGGATTTAAATCTGAACTTAAAGCATCATACTCAAGTGAATTTGTAGAAAAATTAATAAATATATATTTTCCTGAAAATTCTTTAATTTATGATCCTTTTATGGGCATCGGAACAACAGCAAAAGGATGTATTAATAAAAAATGTGATTTTATTGGTAGTGAAAGAGTTGAAAAATTTTATAATGATTCTAAAATAAATGTAAAATATGATTAAAGAACTAGCATTACAATATAATTATATTGCAATTATATGTAAAAAATATAATAATTTTTTAGATTTTATTGACATGGCAACAAAAGAAATAGATTTTTCTAAAACCTTATCTGAACATGATAGATTTTTTGAAAATAGAGAATATATTTTAAAAAATTTCCAAAAAGGATTAAATAAAAAAGAAACAATTGCGTTAATTGATGTTGAAAGATATGATAATTATACTGAATTTAGATTTTATTGTAGAAATTATAGTGATTATAATGATTATCCTGATTGGAATATGTATAAATTTATAGATTATAATATCTTAAAACGGAAAGAAAAATTGGAAAAATTAAAACAAATTTGTAATAATTGAATATAAATAAAAAAGAAAATATAAAATGAATTTTAGATTAAAATATAAAAAAATGACTATTGTAGATATTGAAGTATATAAAAATGATAACTATATTGAAATAGATTCTGTAGTTTGTATTGAACCGTATTCTAATTTGCTAATTGAAGTATATTTAGATGATTCAAATAGGGTTACAGAATTTATTGAAACTTTTGATAATTTACAAGAATTAAGAGGCTGGTTATGGGAAGTATATTTTATGGATAATAAAAATACGATTGATAAATATGATGATGTAGTTGATGATATTAATAAAAGATTAACAGATATAGCAGGCGAATATAATTTATTTTTTATGAAAGATTAATATATTCAAAAAAATAAAATTCAATAATGTATAATTTTTTTACTTTACCTGGAATTATCATATATTGCGATTTATATATGGAAGATAATAAAATAATGATTTCTAATGATTCTTCTTATATTATAGTCAATCCTAAAACAGCATTATCAATAAAAAATACATTTCTGAAAAAAGAAAGAAAAAATAAATTATTAAATATTAGAAGTTTAGATAATAATATATCATGAAAAACTAATGACAGCACATCATGAAAAACTAATAACAGCACATCATAAAAAACTAATGAATATGCATAGAATGTTTGGAGAAATAAAAGAAAATAATGTCTATTATTGCAAAGAATGCAATAAAATTTATAATAGTTGTTATGAATTAGAAGGTGATTATATGTGCTCAAATTGCTGGTCTGAAGTTAAAGTTATTGAAGAAAAAAATATAACAGCTTTCATACGAAATAAAAGATTAAAAAGATTAAAAGAAATATCTAATAATGAGTAATTATATAAACACAGCACTAAATTTCACTGGATCTAAATATAAAATTTTAGATCCAATATTAATAGAGATGGATTATGAAAAAGATTATTTTATAGATTTGTTTGCAGGTAGCGGAGTTGTAGGATTTAATGTTGTTGATAAATATAAAAAAGTATTACTTAATGACATTATAAAAGATTTAATCGATATACATAAAGAAACAATTTATAATTCTGAAATGTTCATAAATAAAGTTAAAAATTTATGTGTAGAAAAAGATGATCAAGACGGATTTAATAAATTAAGAAAAGAATACAATGAAAATAATACACCAGAAGGTTTATATGCTTTGATGTTATGCTCAACTAATAATATGATGAGATTTAATAAAAAATTTGAATATAATCAGACTTTTGGTCGTAGAAATTTTTCAAATAGTACACAAAAAAAATTAGATTTATTTATTGATTATATTCAACCATATAAAGATAAAATATTATTTTCATCAAAACATTTTTCTGATGTTAAAATATTAAAACCTTGTATGGTATATTTAGATCCACCATATTTAGAAACTGAAGCTGGATATAATAATTATTTTTCTAATAGTGATGGTAATAAATTATATGATTATTGTAAAGAGTTAGATAAAAAAGGATGTTCTTTTATGATGTCTGGAGTTGTAGGCGAGCATAAAAATGGCAAAAGATCTAAACTTATAGATGATCTAATATCTGATGGCTATAGATATAAAATTTTAGATTTCGACTATGAAAAAGTTGCTAGAAATAAAAATACAAAAAATTCAAAAGAAATAATAATAATGAATTATTAAAAAACTCAGTAAAAATTAAATTTTACTGAGTTTTTTAAGTTTTTCTTCTCTTAACATTATAATTGATTTATCATAATATTTTTGATATTTATCACGATGTTCAAAATTATTAGTTATCCAAATATAACTATTTATAAATTACCTACCAAATAAATATAGATATTATTATTTGAAATTAATATTTTTTATATATAAGAAAAATAATATTTTATATCGTGCCAACAATAAAAATAGCAGCAAATAGAGTAACAATAAATACATCTGGAGTATCATCATCAAATGTATCATCATCATTGAATGGTAATATGAATTTAATAAAATCCCAAGTGACTCAAAAAACTAATGATTATATTAATGTTAAAAATGCTGTTAATATATTAGAAATTTATTCTAATTGGAATGGTTATATAAAACTTTATACCGAAGTTCAAAGTAATTTTATAGTTGGTGACACTGCATATATTACTTATACTTCAACAAATACAGAGCCAAATATATTTAATCTTGAAAATCCTTCTATACCTGATGAGGGAAGTAATAGATTTTATTTAGGATATAAAATATTATACGTTAATCAATTTAAAAATGAAATAGTAATAAATAGACATTATAATGATATACCGATTGGTTATTCATTAGCAAATCAACAAATCAGTAAAATATCATGTAGAGGTGGATATTTATATAACTCTGTATCTGATGGAGTTGTATTTTATAACTGTAGTATTCTTAATGCTGGATTTGCTACAATTAGTGGTATTATTAGTATAGGAAATATACCGATATCAGGAGCATTAATTACAGTATCAGGAACAAAAATAATACATACAACAGATTCAAATGGATATTATATCATAAATGCGGCATCAGGAGATAATTTAATAAAATGTTATTCTCCTGGATTTATAATAAATACTATTAATGTGCATATCAATTTAGATGAGAAAGTAACTCAAAATATTTCAATGATTGAAGGTAATAATAGTATAACTATATCATCTATTAATATACAACCTAATTTTGGTACAAATATTATTTCTACATGTTCAACTAATATTATTAACTTTACATCAACAAATTTAGGATATTCACAAAATATTAATTATAAATGGTTTATAACAAGAACTGGAATTAATATACCAGTTGGATCTAATAATAGTAATTTTTCATATAATAATTTTAATAACAATGATATGATTTATTGTACAATTATAGATAATGATTTTATTGATGTTTTAACTGGATATACCAGTAATGTTATTTATATTAATATATTACAACCAATATTTGAAATTACCGCAGATAAATATACTATAAATAGTAGTGATAGTGTTACATTTTACGCAAATATTCAATGTTATTCAAATCCAACATTTCAATGGTATATACATAATACACCTGTCGGTACAAATAGTAATATATTTATTTCTGTTCCAGGTGAAATAGCTAATAATGATATAATAAGTTGTTATATGGGATCTATTTCTAGTACTAATAATATAAGAATGATTGTTATATAATTCAAAAAAAATCTTTACAATTTGTAAAGATTTTTTATATTTTCTAACTTATATTTTCTCATATATTTTAATCCTTCTGATTTATTTTTAACTAAATTATATAATTTAGTTGATGATAATGATTCAGGTATTTTAATTATTCTTTCATATTTCGCAATACCAACTTTATTTATAAATCCAACATGTTTCATTAGTAATATATAATTTTCTCCAGTAGTATAAAAACCATTTTTATATAAATCTTTTCTTGTGAATTTTTCATGTGAATTTACAAAATCTTTAATATCTCTCCATATAGTACTACACAAATCATTAGTTACCATTGAAATATACTATATTGTATACCAAATCCTATACTCCATCCAAATTGTGGATTACCTAAATTAGGTAAAGTATTCAATCCAAATCCTACATAAGGACCAAATCCCCATTTTTTTGCTTTAATTGGAGCTTGAATTTGTTTATCAATAAAATATCCTCCAGTTAAATCAGTTATTTTAATATTTGGAGATTTAGATATTGCAAATACTTGATATTTATTTTTCAAATCTTTAAATCCATAAGTTACACTAATACTAGTTAAATTAGTATCAAGAACAGTAACATCAGGTTTTAATGTCCATTTCTTGGTATCTTCATTTGGAATAGCATAAAATTTGCTCATACCAACAATTTTTTGCTGAAATCCACTATCAACATAATTAGTTGAAAACTTCAATCCATAATGATTTGTTGTACTATCTAAAACAGCTAAATTGTTAGATCCTTGTATACCACCAAGATTACCTTCAACATTAGTTTGTATTGCAGATAAAACATCTCCTTTAACATTTTTTAATTCATTTGATAATGATTTATTATATTGTTCTAAATCAGATAATTTATTTAAAACTAAATTATCTTTAGTAAATTCATAAGCATTTAATTTAGTATTAAATACTTTTGTAATACTATCAGTCATTGCTTTAACATTTTGAGTATATAATTTTTGTTGAAATTCTGCGTTTGCTTTTTCATTTTTAAGATTTGAGCAAGTCTTAAAAAGAAATATTGATAACAAAATGATAACAACAAAAAATAACAAAGGGTAATATTTTTTTATAAAAGTTAAAAAATTTTCCATATTTATTTTTTATTTTTTTATTATTAAAAAACAGATAAGTTTAATTTAAATGAGTTTTTCAATAAAAGTTTTTTTATTTATATTTATTTGATTGATATCATAGCCATTTAATGTACCATAATTAAATGTTCCTCCTCCAAAAAATCCTTCAAATGTTCCACCATAAAAATTACCGCCAGTCCAAGATTCAGGATAATTAGATACATCTAATGATATTGAAAAATCTCCGATATCACTAAATATTACAGTACATCCACTATTAGTACTTATTAAAGTCGTTGTACTACCTGATACTAAATACCATTGATAAGTTGAATATGCAGTATATCCACTAACTATAAAAAATGTTACTGGTTGACCAATATCAATATTACCTGATGGTAATCTATCTATTATTATTTCTGACATTTATTTTTATTTTTATTTTTATTTTTATTATATCAACATTAAACTATTCCACAATATCCATCGACTACAATTGTTATATAATTACCTGTTGGATATGTATAAGAGCAAAGTGTTAATGTACCTAGTTTCTCTAAAAATTGACTTTGAGTTTGATGTGTATAATTTGTCCAATATACATAAGTATTATTTGGACTATTATTGGTGACAATATATTGTATCATTTGAATTACTGTGGTTGTAGTTGTTGTAGTTGGAGGAATATATGAAGAATTATCATAAAAGTATGAATTCGAATATACAGGAATCATACTACCTATACCTGTTGCTAATAATATAAATGTTAATCCTGTACTAGGAACTCCAACCAAACTAAATTGTCTTGGAGAGATAGTATTTCCAGCTAATTGCTTATCAGATGTTGAACCTGTAGAATATTCATAAATTATGATATTATTTGCTCCAGATGGACATCCATTAAAATAAATATTAAGATTATTTTCTAATGAATTATAATAAATTCCAGTTATATTAAATCCTTCTGATGTAGTAGTTGTAGTTGTTGTAATTGGAATATAAGTTGTAGTAGTTGTAGTATAAGTTGTAGTAGTTGTGGTTGTTCCAGTTATAGGATATATTACAGATATAGATAATGAATTAGATATACCAGAATTTATTAAAGTTGATATAAATGTTCCATCATTCCAATAACCGTCATTCCAAACGCAATCAAGCATATTACCATCACTATATACACTATAATCAAAAATACAATTATTTGAATAACAATTAGTAAAATTACCATTTTTAATATTTGCATATGTAAAATTACTATTTTTAAAAATTCCATTATGAATTTTTAATCCTAATGAATTATTCATACTTTCCATCGTTTCAATATTATTATCTTCCATAATTAATATATTACCATCTTCACTTAGCATATTAAAACTTAAAGATTTTATATTAACATAAAATCCATTATATATATCTCCACCATAAAAATTTACATTATTATATTTACCATTATAAAAACTACCTCCAATAATATTTAAATTTGATATATTTGCATTATATATATTTGCATTATATATAGTATAAGTATCTGAATCATTTTCAATATATCCGCCATTAATATCTACATTTCCATCAATATTACAATTAAAAATTGTACCATTATTAATGACTACATTTGTAGTATCACCAGAAATATTTGAATTCGTCATAGCGCCACCATTAAAATATCCTCCATTAAATGAACCATCAGTAAATGTACCATCATTAAAAACTCCATCTTCAAATGTACAATCAATAAAATCAGCATAACGAACTAAACCATCACTCCATATAATACCGTTAAATGTTCCTCCATTAGCTGTTCCACCAGACCAAAAAGTATTTTGAAATGTTCCTCCATTAAATGTACCACCATACCATCCATATGGATTATCAAATACTCCACTATTCCAAATTCCACTAGTCCATGGTTGAGTCCATTTAATATCTGAATTTATATTATTCCAAAATCCATTATTAAAATAATTAGTATCATCTAAAATACAATCAATAAACTTACCATCATCTATAGTATAATTTAAAAATGTACAACCACTAAAATATCCATTTTTTATATAATTAGATTTATTAGTATTACCATTTATATTACAATTAATAAATCTACCAGTTTCAATATTACAATTTGTTAATGTACAACTTTCAACTATATTATAATATGTAGTATCATCTGATATTATAGTAGATGTTTGAGATGTATTTGTATTAATATTACTTAAAAATTGTGAATTATATCCTTCACTTGTAATAATAGTTTTTATTCCTGCATATTTATCTATAAATGTCATTCCATAGATATTAGTATTTTTAAAACCCCCTTGAGTTACGTTCATTTAATTTATTAATTTTTTCATTATTATATATAAAAAAATATAACTTATAAATAAAAATATTTATATATACTAATATGAGAATAAATGAAAGAAAAAAAGTTATAAAAGAAGCGTTAATAAACTCATTTGTTGAAGAACATAACTCTTATAAAAATACTGTCAATATTATTAATAAAGAATTATCTGATAATGGTATTAAATATCAATATTCATATGACGAGTTTTGTATCGAATTTTTAAATCAAACATTAAAAGAAATTGAAAATGTAGATATATTTAATTTTGATGAATATGATTCTTTTTATTCAAACTTTTGGGTATTTAATTTATACAATTTAAAAAATATGTTATCTAATAAACTAGATACACTTGGATATAAATATGAAGATATTTATAAAAAAGATGTTAATATGAATATTTTATCAGAATAATTATATTTTTTGAAATTAAATAAAACTTTTTATATATTCTCATATATAAATTATAAATGTTGCAGGAATTAAAAAAATTGAAACATTTAAAGCTAAAAGGCTATAAAAAAAAATTAAAGGCATGAAAGAATTTGAAAATGTCGATTTATTCGACGCAATTGACGCACAAAGCGAAACTCTAGATTTTCTAGAAAAAAAAGGTGGTAGTTTAGATGGTATTTATCGTCCTAAAATTACAGACAAAAAGAAAGGTTATGTTTCTACTATTAGATTTTTACCAAATCTTACAAAAGATGGTAAAGTATCATTATCAGCAATTGAAAAACATCAGCATTATGTTGATTTTAAAAATCATCCAGAACTTCAAGGTTACTATGATTGTATGAAAAATTTCACAGATAAATGTGATATTTGTACTATGTACTGGAAGTTGAAGAACTCAAAAAACGCATCAGATGTTGAAAAAGCAGATTTGATTAGTAGAAGTACTAAATATTATTCTTATATTTTAGTAATTGAAGATGAACAAAATCGTGATTTAGAAGGCAAAATTTTAATTTATCCTTATGGTTACAAAATCAAAGAAAAAATTAAAGATCAAAAAGATGGTATATCATCAGATGCTTGTAATGTTTTTGATTTGGCAAATGGTAAAGACTTCAAATTGGTTATGAAGCAATTAGGAGAATTTCCTAATTATGATTCTAGTACTTTTTTAGAAGTATCTCCTATTAAAATTATGACTCCAAAAGGTTTGGTTAAAGTTCCAATTGAAGTTGATGAAAAAACAGGAAAAAATAAAATTACTAATCCTAAAGTTAAAGAAAAAGTAATGACGTTTTTAAAGGAACGTACAATTGATCTTGAAGATCATCAACCAAAAGAATGGACTTCTGAAGATAGATTTAAAGTAACTCAAATACTTGATATTATTTCAGGTAATGAAACATCTTTTGCTAAAAAAGAAGCTGAAAATTCATCTAATGATAATGTATCAACAAAAGAATCAAAATCTAGTAAAATTAATGATGAAGCATTTGGAGATGACGATGATGACGCTAACAATTTTTTTGATATTGATTCATCAGAAGAATAATTAAACTCACATATAAATTAAAAAAATAAGTTACTATAAATAGTAACTTATTTTTTTTTGCTTAATTATTAAATAATTATGCTGTTGTAGTTGTTGTAGTTGTAGGAGCATGAGTTGTAGTTGTTGTAGTTGTAGGAGCATTAGTTGTAGTTGTAGTTGTAGTTGGATATGCATAAATACTAATTGTTCCTGATACAACAGTAACGCCAGATAAATAAGTATAATCAACATAAACATCGTTATCAACAGGAATTGTAGTACCTGTAATAAAATTATCTGTAATTGTTCTAATTCCAGTAATTGTAAATCCTGGATAAGATAAAATTGCTGAATCGTCTACGTGAAATGAATATCCTTCACCGTAAGGAGCTGTATTACCAGTTGGTTGATAGCTATAAAATGCTCCGTCTATAATTTTTGTTTGTTTCATATTTTTTAATTTATTTTTTAATTTCTATTATATATTAAATAAAAAAACTGATTTTTTTATAAATATTTTTATTTTCTTTTTTTATATATATAATTATAAAAAAATGATATTTTATGATAACTAATTTCAAATTATTTGAAAATAATGAACAAATAAAAATAGGAGATGTGGTTAAATGTATAGATCATTCAGATACTGAAGAGTTATTAGAATATGGCAAATTTTACAAAATTGAAAATATTATAACATATAGGAGTGGTGTTACACAATACAATTTTTATAATATTAATTATGATTGGAATGATAATAGATTTAGATTAGCAACGCCAGAAGAAAAAATACAATATGAATTAGAACAATCAGCAAATAAATTTAACATATGATACATATAAAAACATATAAAATTTTTGAAAAAACATCCCTTATTAATATAGGAGTGCCATATTCTGTTATGAAAAGTATGCAGAAAAATTATGAAATATCAAGTGATGCAGAATGGAAATTATTAAAAGTAAAAAAAGATATTATAAAATATTTAACAGAACCTACTAATAATCTAATAGTTTCAATTTGTAAAAATAATATATTTGTTTCATTCTCTTATGAATCAGAATATTATATAGAAACATTTAAGTTAATTGAAAAAGATGATTTTGGAAATGAAGATTGGGGAAAAGTAGATAGAGTAAAAACAACAATATCTGATATTTTAAGTAAAATTAAAAGAGGATGTAAATCATATGTTATAGTATCAGGAGGTTGGTTACCTGAATATTCATCTGAACGAAAATTAAAAAAATCTGAAGTTGAATTTGATGAGGTTACAAATCAATTCAAAAGAGATTTTGCTGAAAACTTTACAAGAATTGTTAAAAATATGTACGGTAAAAAAGCTAATATAGTATCAGATATTATTGTAAATCATTTAAAAAATGTGCAATTTAATATAAGTGATAAAGAAATTCGTGAAATTTTATTTCTAAATGTAGAAAGAGCAAAAAATGTAGATGAATTTAAACAAAAATCAAAAGATAAAGATCCATATAAACTTTATAATGAGATAATTATGAATAACAGCCTGACAATTTTTGATGAATATATTGTCACATTTGAAGATGAAATGTCAGATAAATATAAAGAATATTTAAATATTCCTATTATGATAGAAAATTATACCAGAGATAAGGTATTTACCGCTTTTTTATATTATCTTTACTGTAAAAAACTGATGAAACTATAAAATGAAATATATTAAAGAATTTGAAAATATTAGTAATGATGATATAAAAGTAGGAGATTATGTTTTAATAAATATTAATTATAATTCTACAGTTGTTGGTTCAAAAGAATTTATGAAATTTATAAATAATAATATTGGTAAAGTTATAGAAATATTTAGTCCTAATAAGTTATATAATAATATAACAATAGAATATAATAATGTTCCAGAACGTATACGTAAGATATGGTTTATAGAAGAAAATGGTAAAATAATAAAAAATGTTAGATATAATAGAATAGTTGAACATGGTAAAACAATTGAAGAATTAGAATTAAAATTACAAGCAAATAAATTTAATTTATGAAATACGTAAAAACCTTTGAAAATATAATAGAAGGAAAACGTCGAAACGATGTACTTGATATTATTATTGAAGATAATTCATTAAAAATGAAGAAGCTATTAGATAAAAACAAGATAAATATAAATGATAGAATTTATAAACTTAATGGTATAATTTTTGGAGTATCTTATGATATTAAACGTACATTAGATATAATTCCAGATATCGATAATGCAAATTGGACATTATTAATGATTGCATCTTATATTGGAAAAATTGATATAATTGAAACATTAATAGAATTTGGAGATGAAGAATATATAAATGAAAATTATAAAGGATTAACAGCGTTAATGTTAGCTTCTATGAATAATAAAATATTAGCAGTTGAAACATTAATTAAATTAGGTTCTAATATATATTTAACTAATGATAAAGGTCAAGATTTCTTGGATATTTCAACAAAAGAATTTAGAAAAGAAATTATTGATACTATTGATGATGAAAATGTTATACGATTTATTACAGCAAAAAAATTTAACATATAAAAATAAATAAAAATATGAAACACGTTAAAGCATTTGAGTCATTAACAGAAAAAGAACAAGAAAAAGTTGATTTATTAGCAGATTTGATGAGTAGAAATCCAAAAAGTGAAGACAATGATTTTTATATTTTTCTTGCAAAAGATACATTTAAAGAAACTAAAGGAGGATTATATAAAAAAGAATTAGAAATCGAAAATATGATTAGAATTACTCCTGATTATCATGGATTATTTTCAATTCATGGATTAGAAATGAGAGAAAAATTTCAAATTGATAGTAAAATATATCATATATGGTTACCAAAAGAAATGAGAACGGATATTGAAGGTAAATCTGACGGTGATATGAAGCCTTGGCTATTAAAAATGATAAATAAAAATAAAAGTTACGGAGCTGATGAATATGGTAAAAAAGTTTATAAAGATGCAATTGATATGAGAAAAAATGCTTCAAAATTTAACATATAAATATGGAAAAATATACTAAAATATTTGAAGAAGCAAGCAAAGAAAAATGGAATAATTATTGCACAATTATAAGTTATATTGATGAAGATGACAATAATCCAGATGTTTATCTTTGTGATAATGAATATCAAGGATTTATTTATCTTAAAAATTTAATTTATGATGAATATGCTGAAAAATATAATTCAGAATATTGTAGCAAGATATTAATAGAATTTAGTACTGCTGATAATCTTAATGATTTATATGAAATTTTTTGTAGTAAAAATCATAGAATGAGAGTATATTTAATTTATTGTGAATTGAATGAAAAAGTTGAACTTAATGACTGGATAAAAGATTGGGAATTAAAAAATACAGCAAGCAAATTTAACGTATAATATGAAATATTTAAAATATTTATGAAACACTGAATAATAAAAAACTATTCATTTTTTGAATAGTAATTATAAATTTTTAATCAATTCTTTAAAATGTTTATCAAATATGATTTTAACTTTATCGTAATTAGATTTAGAACATACAATTGAATCATGTACAGTAAATAATATTATATCTGGATAGGTATCATAAATTTCTTTTATAACAGTATTAAATATAAAATCACTCTCCATTTTCTGAAGTTCATGTGATAATTCTTTATAATTATTTCTTTTATCTTTAAATTCTAAAATGTACTCATAAACAGATGGATACAAATTTTGAAATATTCTATTTAATTTCTTATTTGTTTTTAAATTATTACCGAACAGAACTTTATAAATAAGTTCTTTAGCTTCATATCTTTCTTTTAATTTTGAATTTTTAATAATATCTTCATATATTAATCCTTCTTTTACTAATTCAAAATATCTTTTAGTATCACCATTTATATATGACAATTCTTTTTTTAATAGAACAGCAAAAAATAATGGCTGAGAATTATTAATATCAATTTCTGAAAGATTCTCATTATTAATACTTAAATATTGATTACGAATTTCTTTTTTAAGAATTGTAAAATTTGTATGGAATCTACCATAATCATCAAAATTAAAATAAATACTTTTGGAATTTATATTTTCAATTGATATTAAATTTTTTTGATATTTAGGCTCACACATTTCACCACTTTTTCGTCTACAATCAAGTAGTTTTAAAGCTCCTTCATAATCAATATCTATCTTGTTTAATGATTCTATTAACCTTGCTCTAATATCTACTTGGATAGAGCTAAAACTCATCTCTGTAATAGATGTCTCATACCTATTATTGATTTTTTTCAATAACATATTATCGTAATTTTTCCATCTTAATACATCATAAGTATAATCAATACACAATTTATATGTCTTAGTTTTTTTACCTACACAATAATTAGATATCATAGTCATGAAACCTTGCTCACATAAATAATTTATATAATAATTATAATATTCTCCATATCGTTTTTTTAATATTATTGATGATAATTTAAATTTAGAATCTGTATTGTTACTGAAATAATATTTGATAATAAGTTCATGTACTATATTAATAAGGTACGAACATTTCAAATTTATACCTTTATATTCTAATTTTTTTTGCTGAGTTAAATAATTTAAGTCCTTTGAAACAAATTGCCAAATATAATCACTAGATTTTGAAACCACTGAACGTTATTTTTTCTTTCATATATAAGATTTATGAGTGTTTGTTTTCTTATATTATTTTTATTTTTAAAATAAATATTTATAACAAAATATAAACTTTTAATTATAAATAATATACGAATTAAAAACAATTAATAATAATGGATACATTTATATTTATATTAAATATTTTATATTTAGTAATAATGATGACTTTAGTTTCATTAAACATAAAATATGGTAATAAATCACCAATATATGAAATATTTGGAATAATAATAATATCAATACTTATATTAACAGTATTATCATATGCAATATTAATAACCCCAATTATAGCGATATAAATAAAAAATCATTTTATTTTGTATATTTGAAAAAATATATTATCTTTACACAAAATTTAAAATATATCACAATGAAAAGATTTATAACTATCAATCAAAAAGACAAAGATTTCTTTAAAATGATTAATCAATCTGAACATGGATTTGATTTAATTATTACGGCAGATTCAAAAATGAAATCATTATTAGATATTATAAATTTTAATAATCAAGAAGATGAAATTTATATATCTTGGCAACAAAAATTCAAAAATGAGAATTTTACATTATATAAAAAATGTATATTTTCAAATCCAGAAGATAATTATTTTAAAGAACAAGGATTTTTTTCAATACAAAAAAAATGTGGTACTAAAATTCATGTTAGTTGTTCAGGAATATCTTATTTTACTTCGAATAAAATGTTTATAAATAAAAATGTAAAATATTCTACATATTCATTTAAAGATTCTAAATCATTAATTAGAATGTTAAAAATTGGAGAATTAAACTCAATTGAATTATGAAAATAACTATAAATCAAGTAAATCCTCCTATTAATATTATTAGAAAAATTAAACTTAATAAGATTAATAGAAATAAAATTCAAACAGATTATATAAAATATAATTGGAAAATTACTACTGAAAATATAAACGAAGATTTGAGAGATTTTCATTTATTTTGTTTATCTATTGCAATGGAGTTAATTGATGATAATTCAAAAACAAACGAAATAGGAAAAATTGAATACATTAAAATAAAAAAGTCAAAAAAAGACATTTCAAAAATTAAAGAATTATTTGAATATATTGCTAATGATAAAAAAAAATATCCTGATAAATACAAAAAAAATAAATAAATATTAAAAAATATTAAATGTTCAATAAAAATATCATTTAATTTTCATATATCATTAAAAAACTATATCTTTGTACTGTAATTAAAACTTAATATATTTACTTTAAAAAAATATTTAATATGGAAGATAGTTGCAATTCACCGCCGATACAATAATAGATAAAAATATAATAGATAAAATATAAATAAATTAGATAAAATATAAATAATATAATAATATGAAAGATAGTTGCAATTCACCGCCGATATAACAAAATATAAGATATATAATCGAAAAATATAGATAAAAATATAAATGAAAGCCATAAAAGCAAAAAGTCATTCTTTTTAAAGAATGACTTTTTATTTTATAATACATTTTAATATTTAAACTTCTTCAGCGGCTTCTTTAGCATTAGTTACTTTTTTAGCAAGATTTACACCTTCTTCACCTAATTCACCATTATTTAATTGTCCAATAACATCTTGATATTTACTAAATTCACTATTAACTTGTTCAGGAAAAGATTCGTCTTTTTGCTTAGTTTTAAATAATTCTGCTCCTTTTTTGCCCAATTCTATGACTTTTTCAGCGAATTCTTTACCACGCTCTCCTAATTTATTATTTTTTAATAATTCTAAAACTCCACTTGTTGTAACTTTAACGATACCTGTTCCAATTGCTCCTACTGCTAATGCATCAATTGCTATTCCAGCCCAATAATACACTTGTTCAAGAGCACCTAATGATGCTGCATTAGAAAATAATTCAGACCATATATTTTCATTTAAGTTATTTTCTTCGTTATTAGTTTTTACTTTTTCAGTTATAAATGAACCAAAATCTTTAAGTTTTTTCATATAATTTATTTTTTTATTTTTTATTTATTATTTATTCTATATATAATTTTTATTTATTCTTTTTTATTTACATTATATATTAAATTTATCAGTATTAAATATATATGAAAATGCATTTTTTACTTTAGATGTAAAATAATAAGAATATTCGTTGTAATATTTTTTAATTATTTCTAAATTCGGAATATTTGATAATAATTCAATTATTTTATTGTCTAATTTATTAGTAAATTCAGGTTTATAATATTTATAAATATTATCTTCTATTTTAAATATAGATTTACGATTAATTAAACTAGAAGAATTAATGTTTTTTTCTTTAATAAATTTGTCTATATTTTTATAAAAACTATTAGTATCAGTATATGAATTATTTATTCCAATAAGATTATTGAAAATTGTTCTATGTTGAAACCTATCTGATTCAAGTTCTGTTAATGTTAAATCATCAATTTTATCTAAAATATTTAATCTTTTTATATAATCAGTGATAAACACTGAAAGTAAAGATTCTTCTTCTTTTGTTAAATATTGATTATTATAATCAGATGATTTTCTTTCTTCAAATGTTTTTACGTATTTCATAAATTAAATTTATTTGCTTGTAATTTTAATTCTAATTGCTCTTTTGTTTTACCATGCTCAACTATTCTATTAATATCAAAAGTTCGAATATCTAATCCATTATTAATATTAAAATAAGATTTAATAGTTTCAGGCACATTTTCATATAACACAACAACATCATTACGGTCAGTAATAATATCAATTATTTTACCAATAGTATTATTTATAAAATTCTCTGTATCTATTTGTTTTTGAGTATAAGGAAGTATATTAATTTTAATTAATACATAATCACCAACTTCTAAATTATCTTCTATATTTTCATAATATTTTAAATATTTCATATTATTATATATAAAAATCATTATATCATTTTTTTATTTCAAAATAATGTATTATCTTTGTTGAAAATATTATATAACCTATTCAATAAAAATATCATGAAAAAAATATTAATTTTAATTGCATATCCTATTATTTTTGCTATATTAGGATTATTAGTATTTTCTTATGTTGGATTGATATTTGGATTCCTATTTGGTTTAATTATTGATTTTTTTTGGTTCGAAATATCAAAATCAATTATACACGGAGAAACATTATATGATGAATATTAAAACATTAGTAATACGACTTAAAGAATCATGTAAAAATGCGATAATTCAATGTTCAACAAGAACATTTGAAATTAATAATTGGTCAACATTATATAATAAAGATAGAACAAATTTTAGGGAGTATAAGTTAACTGATAGAGGATGGATTAATTTAAATCTTTCTGATTTTCAATTTTCAAATATTAAACCTATTAATATTAAACTTCAAAGAAATATGAAAATAAAATCATTAGAATTAATACCAGAATATGATTATAAAATTTGGACTGATGATGAAGTTTATAAACATTCTAGATTTAAAGAATTACCATTTTAAAAATAATAAAAAATGAAAACAGAAATTGAAAAAATTAAAGAAGAAATTGAACTCAAGAAAAAAGAACTTGAACAATTAGAGCTAAAAGCTGAATTAAAAAATAAAGAAGTAGCAATCAAAAATTTATCTGAATTTACAGATTTAGAAAAATGTAATTTTTTTGATAAATTATACAAATTAGCATCAGATCAATTTGAAACATCAAAAGAAAATGGTGATCGAAATGATGATGATGAACATTATGCATGGGAAGTATGCATGGAAATATTAGCACGTGATAGTACTACATTTTGGAATTATTATAATTCATTATTTTATTAAAAAATAAAATATCTAATATTTTATATATACAAAAAAATATTAGATACTTAATGAAAAGCTATAATAACTTCATAACAGAAAGAAAAATATCATATAAAAAATTACTTTGCCCTGATATTTGGGAAAATAAAGTAATTATACCAAGAATCGAAGAAAAATTATTAAGAATTGCAAGAGATTTTTATAAAGAGTTAGATGTAGAAGCAGAAATAAAAGATATTATATTAACAGGATCAATTACCAATTTTAATTATACAAAATTATCAGATTTAGACGTACATATTATAATTGATTTTTCTGAAGTAGATGATAATGTTGAATTAGTTAAAAAAGCATTTGATGGGCAAAGATTCATGTGGAACATAAGACATAACATTATTATAAAAGAACATGATGTTGAGTTATATGTACAAGATGTAAATGAAGAAAATATATCATCAGGTAGTTATTCATTAATGAATCATATATGGTTAAAAGAGCCATCTTATAGTCAGCCAAATGTAGACAATAAAGAAGTTAATTCTAAATATGAACTAAGAGCATCAGATATTAATGAATTTGAAAAATTATCAAAACAAAATTTAGATCCTTATGATTCTGAGCAATATTATAACAAAGCAAAAGAATTAAAAACTAAGATAATGAAATCTAGAAAAGATGGATTATCAGAAAGTGGAGAATTTTCAATTGAAAATTTAGTATTCAAAAAATTAAGAAATGAAGGAAAATTTAAAAAATTAATTGATATAATAGGCATTTTATATGATAAAATATATTCTCAGTAATTAAATTGTTAAAAAAGAATAAAAGTTAATCATTTTTGATTAACTTTTTTAGTATGCCAATATTTATTATTATCTTTGTACTATGAAAACAGAAGATAAAATACAACAAGTAATTGATTTATCAGAACAGAAAACAAGTCTTTTAAAAGAATTGAAAGAATCTGTTATATATGAACAAAAATCATATGACTTAATTAAATTCAATATTGGATTTGAAAATACATATCTTCTGATCCGTATTTCTGATAAAATAGAAGTTTCATCAGGAGGAATTAATATAATTAAATCTTTCATAAAAATAAGAAATATTGATATTGATACTATATATAACAATAAATGTTTAATCAACTAAATTATTAAAATCATGAAAGTAAGTTTTGAAAAAGTTAGTGCTATTGCACTTGATGAAGTATCAAAAAGCAAATACATTTATTTTAATCAAATGACAGGTGTTATAGCCACAGTATTAGACAGATCAGGCGTAGAAAAAATTAATCCTATTCCTGAAGATTATTTTATTGCAATTAAAAATGCTCTCGCAGATGAATTTCATGGTGGAATGGAGCCAGAATTTAAAACTGAAGAAGAATTTAATAATTGGAATAATTTAGATTCTAACCATTTTTTCTATATCACAATAGAAGAAGCAAAAATTGATCCAAGATTCAGATTTACTCATTCTCCTTATCAAGATAAAAAACTTCCTTTTTTAGTTTACTCTAAATAATATATGGCAACTATAAAATTAACAAATAAACAGCTTACTTTAATTCAAAGGGCTTTAGATTTATATTCAAGAATTGGAATTTTACAACTAAATGAAATTGTATCACATCCAACTATTGATAAATGTATAACTGATCAATTTACAGTTAAAAAAACTCTTGAAGTTGGTGATGATACTATGAGAGGAAAAATAGTTGAAATAGGTGAAGATTTTATAAAAACAGAAGGTAGTTGGGGTAATGGAAATGAAATAAGAACTTGGAATGACATTAAAAATATAAAAATGTCGCCAGATTGGTCAAAATTGCAATTTACTCGTGATGAAATTGATAAAAAATTAAAAGAAATTAAATATTTAATTACGGGAGATATCACTTTTTATAATGGAGATTTTGGAATTTATAATCCACAAACTGATGAAACATGTAGAGAAGCTTATGATATTTTACAAGTTATAAGATACGAATTCTGGAAAAATCAAAAAGATAAAAGTAATTATACAGTAGACTCATCTATTACTAAATCTACAATGGATTATTCTGTTGAAGTTAAATTAGATACATTACAAGAATTAAGAAAAAGAAAAATTAACAAATTAAATCAATAATATGAATTACTACTTTTTTTTATACGGAGAAACCTTAATTTGGTGTGCATCAGAGAAAGATTTTAATATTATGCTTCATGATAATAAATATAAATACATGGGAACAATATTAGAACGTGGAATTAGTACTGGACCAAATATTGAACCATTTAACGGAAAAAACTTATGCTAAATTTAATTTTTATTTTATTTATTGGAATATTTCTTTCATTTGAAATTCATAAACTGTTCAGAGCTAATCTATTTTATAGAATTACCACAATTTCAGTTTATTATGGTAAAAATATACAAAAAAAATTGAATTCTAATATGTTATCGTTATTTTCTAAAATAGCACTTGCTGATATTATTTATTCAATTATAACACTGATAGGAATATTTACAATAAATTTTGAATTGTTCTTTATTTTAATATTAATGTCATTTATAAAAACATTTTCTTTTAAATATTTAAAAAATATAAATATAAGAAAATTAATTTTAATAATTGACTCAGTTTTATCAATATTAATATTAACTATAATACTAATAAATTTATTATTCTATAAAATACCTGATATAGTATTACTTACAAATTTATATAAACAAATATTTTAATAAATTATGAATATAGAATCTGAAGCAATTTATCGTGAAATAAAGAAAGTAATACCAACTCTAAATATAATAATTACTTATAACACTGGAATTGTAATGATTGAAAATAATATTAAATATTCTACTCAAGTACCAATGACAGAAGATATGATACAATGCTATTTAGCAGGATTATATGAAGGTACAGTAGGTGGACTTAAATATTTAAAATAATGAATGATCAAATAAAATTAATAAATTCTCCAATTAAAGTAATTTGTATTGATACAAAAGATGCAATAAATTTAATAAAAGGTGGAATATATTATGCTATTAATTTATATCAATATGATAATGAAACAAATAAGCGTGTTGTTATAAAAGGATTGAGTACTTATTCTGCAGAAAAATTCAAATTAGAAAATGATGAATTATTAATTAATCATGAATTGTTTCGTATTACTGATAAATATTTAGATAGTTATAATATTAATTATGTTGGACAATATATTAGAAGTAGATATAGCTCAAAATTAATTAAAGAAAATGAAATATACTACGTAGAAAAACAATATTCTAATGATTATATAAAAGTTAAAGGAATAAAAAATAAATTATCAACATATAATTTTTGTGAAGTTAGTATAAGAGAGCAAAGAGAATTAAAATTAAATCAAATAAACGGAAATATTATAAAAATATCTCGTACTCCAAATGATTTTGAAAGTTATTCAGAAATAGAAAAACTTAATATTTTTTTAAAATCGTTAACAATGTCATTATCAGATATTAATAAAATAGAAAATTCTGACACTTTAAAAATAGATATTAAGCAAATGATATTAAATAGATTAAAAAAATATAGTAATATTGAAGAATTTTCTGAAAAATTTTTTAACCTTAATATAAAAAGCATAATTGATAAATATAGCAAAACCACATAATTTCTATATCATAATAATGTTTGTTGAATAAGTACTAAGTTAGTATATCTGTGAAGATAAAAAACTTAGTACTTATTTTTTATATATAACATAAAAAAAATAAAGCATGAAATTTATTAAAACTTATGAATTTTTCGAATATAACATTCCTGAAAAAATTAAAAAATTAGCAATTGAATTAGAGTTTAAATTTAGAACTACAAGTAAAGAAGATATGAAAAATAAAACTATCTTCCAAATTATAAAAGAACTTGGATTTGATTCAGGTGAATTATCTGGAGCTGAATTAGGACAAATTCTAATGTACCAAATGAAATTTAATAAACAAACAGATGAAGAATATCTTAAATTCTATAATGATTATAAAAAAAATCCTGAAATTTAAATTTCAGGATTTTTTTGTTCTTTCTCTAAGATTTGAACTTAGTCATTCATTGTCAGAAAATGATATGCTATCATTACATCAAGAAAGAATATTGTCGCCTTGGTGGGGTTCGAACCCACAAGCTCACAATGAGCATCAGTTTCAAAGACTGAAATGTTTAGCCAATTCCATCACAAGGCAGTATATTAACAAAAAACCCAACATAAAATGTTGGGCACAAAAAAACCCAAACCATTTCAGGATTGGGTAAAAAACAGACATGACTCTAACCCAATCAAACGTAAGTTTGTTGTTGTTGCTGAATCATGTTTGAAATATTATTATTCATAAGAATTTTAATTTTTGTTTGTAATGTATATAGTAATATAATTTTATTAAGTTTTTTCTATTTTTAAATTTTCTAAATCTTTTTTTGTTGCAATTTCGAATAATTGAATATATTCATGTAATTCCAAATCACATAATCTTTTTTTATCAAATAATCTTAGCATAGTTTCCCATCTATCGGCTTCATTCCAATCTAATAAATAATAATATCCTCTATCTGGAACCTGAGTATCATCTATTAATTCTTTCATATTTTTAATTTTTTAATTTATTAAACTTCCTTACTGAATATATCAGTAAGGAAGTCTTTCTAAAAACTAAGTAATACAACTAACAAAATTTAACAAAAAGAAACATCTTTTGCTTCACAGCAAATTGTAGATGTAAAAAGAAATCCAAAGATAAGTAAAATATTTTATTCCTACAATAGGAAAATGATTTTATTTATAAAAATATTATATATTGATGTCTTTTAATATTTTAATTTTATTAAACTCTCTTACTGATAAACAGCAAGAGAGTTTTTTATAAAACAATATAACTAATAAAATTAAAAATTAAATATCTCTTGCTTCACAACAAATAGATATTAAAATCAAATACAAAGATAATATAAATATTTTTATTGTGCAAGTTTTTTATATATAAATAAAAAATATTTTTATGAAACATTTAAAAACATTTAAAATATACGAAACAGGAGAATGGAGTAGAGATGTAAATTGGAACTATGTTAAAGATAATCCTGATGATGATAGTGAAGAAGCAAGTTTAATTAGGTATTTAGAAGAAAGATTAGATTATATAATTTCAAATTTAGATAATGATACTATATTAAAAATAAAAGATATTAGAGGACACGATTTATATCAAGGTGCTTATGCTATAGTTAGTATATTTGGGAAAACATATAAAATTTGGAGTATGGAAAGTTCTGGATTAGAAGATGAATTATATATTGAAGGATTTCCAATTAACAATTTAGATGAAAATTCTAATCCTGGATATGTTGGTGACACAGAAAATATAGCAGAATTATTAAATAGTATTAATGAAGTTGGAGGAATTGAAATATATAAAACAACAAATAAATTTAACATATAATATGATAACAAAATTTAATATATTTACTCTAAATGAGACTATGATATCTCATGATACACGTGAGTTACGCAGTGGTAATTATTTAACATTAGAAAGATTAGAAAATGGGAATCTTAAAATATCATTAACTGAAGAAGGAAAAGAAAAAGTTGAAGAAGATATTGATATAAAGGAAGCAGATTTTTTTGATTATTTTGAAAATATATCTTCAAACTCTGAATTATTATATATTTATAATATTTCTGATATTGGTATTATGATGGAAGCTCCTTGTATTACAATAGGATATTATATTGATGATTCTGGTGAATTAACTGACGAAGGTAATGAAGATTACTCAGAAATTTTTTATTATGCTGATTATGCTATTAAAAATTTCACAGAAGAATTAAAAAATAACGGATTTGTAATATTCCAAACATCTGGTGTATTAACTCCAGAAGAATTTGAAGAATTTAAATTAAATAAATCAGCAAACAAATTTAACATATGATAACAAATTTTAAAATATTTGAAGAAAATGACGATATATATTTTTCAGTAGGTGATGAAGTAATATGCATTCACGGTGAAAAAAGGAAAAATTATAATAGTACTGAACCAAAAGAAGGTAAAAAATATTTAGTATTAAAAATATATGAGGAAAATTTTGATGATGAAGGAAATCCATTTATAATTGATCATCAATATGTAACAGAAAAATATAAAGGGGATTGGTGGATTGACGTTAAAGACATAAAACATAATATAATTTTAAATCAATGCTTAGCTAATGATTTTAAATCAGAAATTATATTAGCATCAAACAAATTTAATTTATAAAAAAAGCTACTAAATTTTTAGTAGCTTTTTAATTAATCTAATTTTTTACTTAGTAATAGTTGTATATATTACAATTATACAGCTTTCACAGGTACTGTTGTAGTATCTGTTACAGTTTCTACTACTTTAACAGGTACTGTTGTAGCATCTGTTATTAAAGCGTCTACTACTTTAACAGGCTCTTCTGTTGTAGTTTTTTCTGCATCTGATTTAACATCAGATATAATTTTTTCAATATTAGCAACAAAAGTTTTAACGTCATCAACGGTAGTAACAATTGAATTTTTTGATTTTTCTTTAAAATCTAAAATAATTTTCTCAATTTTAGAAACAATATCTTCAACATTAGCAACTTCTGTGACAAATGTCTTTTTAACATTATCAACATCTGTTACAATTGAATCTTTAATTTCATCAACTTTAGTAACAATTGAATCTTTTACATCAATAACATCTTTAACGATATCATCGACTTTAGTAACAACTGAATCTTTTACATTATCAACGTCTTTTACGACATTATCTGCATTAGTAATAATTGTTTTAGAATTATTTTTATACCAACCAATTCCAAAAATAAGTGCTAACACACCAAAAACAATAGTCAAAATTTGAAATATTCCCATAATCTTTTTTCTTTTTTATATTATAATAATTTGAATAAGTTTAAAATTTAATCAAAATAATTATATTTATTTCCAAATATATAATCCTTTATTATCTATAAATCCTTTACAATAGTCAATTTTTATATTATAATTAGGAAAAACATAAATCATAAATTTTTTATATAATAATATCTTTTTTTCTAAAAAAGTATTACCTATTATAAATATTTTATCAACTGTAAAATTATTTAATATATCACTAATTCTAAGCAGAACTTCTTTTTCTTCATTTAATCCAGTTAATTCTTCATAATTTATATCATCAATATCATATTTACTTAATGTAAAAGATATATACCAAACAAAATCTGATGATATATCTTTATTGTAATTTTTTATAGGAATTAAATCTATTCTATATTCAGTGTTAGAATTTGTTAAAAAATATATTTTATATCCATTAGAAGGTATATAATTTGTATATTGTTTATCAAATTTAAACTTTTCAACTCTATATTTAGTATTTGTATATAATTTATCAAATGATTCAATTATAATATTTTCATTAAATTTTTCAAATGTATAAATTTTCAAAAACCTATCTATTCTATCAGTATTATATTTACTGATATATTTTTTATATGTTTCATTAGTTACTATTATGCTCTTAGTTTTTATCATTTAAAATTTACCTTTTTTTATATCAAAAGGTTTACCTCCTTTTAATTCTTCTTTAGGATTTTCTTTCTTTTTTTCTCCACCTGAAGGTATTTCTGCTCCTAATTTTTTTACGTCAGGATAAATATTTTTTTCTGAATCAGTATTAAAATTAACATTAAAATAATCTTTAAAATTCAATAAATCATTATTTCTCAATAAATATTCACGATTCACTTTCAGCATATTATCCAAATAAATAGAAATTTTATCTACTTCTCTATTAAACATTTCTAAAGTTTTTTCGTTAAAAATGCCAATAGGCTTCTTTAATTTTTTATTAAATGAACTCAATATAAGTTTAAAAATATACTCAATTTTATCATCAGATTTTATATAATCAATTGTTTTATCATTCTTCAATAAAAATGTATTGATTTTAAATTTATCCTCTGAAAAAAATGTAGGTATTGATAAATTCCAATCTTTTATTTCTTTAGTAATATTCTCAACATAATCATTAAATATTGCTGAAATTAATTCAATATATAATTCTTCTTTTGTAATCTCTTTTAGTTTTATTTTATCAAAACTAATAAGTTGTAAAAATTCTAAGAAATTTAATAATATTAACGAATAATTCTCTAAATAATCTGTTCTACTATCAAGATTCATTTTTTCATACGACGGATTTAATATCTCAAATGAAAATTCATCATCTCCGTTTATTCTAACTATTATCTTTTCTAAATTATCATTGAAACTATCCATTAAAAATGAATTGTTTAATTGAGGATTTAATATCTTATAAAAAAAATATGCAAAATTAGATTCTCCATATACATAATCTAAATCTTCTTTTGATGTATGTAAGAACAAGTTAATTACCTCTAACTGCTTATCATTCAATTTACCTTTAAATATCACTGGTAATGCATCTACGTTGAATAATTTAGCATATTCTAATATCTCATTGTAATTATATTTATATTTTGTACCTTTAACTATACACGTTAATATTAAATTATTCTTCGGAATTTTCTTATATTCAATATTACCTGGCTGATTATCTGGAAAATATTCAAAACAAAACCACCAAGTTTTTGATAATAAATTAGTTACAAAATCCGGTAATGTGTAAAAATATTGAAATACGAAATTATAATATTTTTGTATAGCTAAATCTACAAAATTTAGATCTGTATTATTAATTGATTTTGGTCTTATTGAGAATTTATTTCCGTCCCATTGTACAAATACTTGAGATCCTTGAATATCTTCATATATTAATAATTCTTTATCTTTTAATTGACTTATTAAGTCATCAGGTTGGTTGTTTAATTTGATTATTTGTGTCATAATAATTCTTTTGTTTTTTGAATTTTTATTTATATAGTTATTTATAAAGGTTCATTTTAAAATAAATCAGGAGTCCAGTTGAACAATTCAGGTTTAAATATAAGTTTTTTTGTACCTAATTCATTTTCAAAGAAATCTATTTCAATTAAATTTCCATTAACAGATATCACATCTCCTCTACCAAATTTTTTATGATTAAGAATATCACCAACTTGAACAAATGATTGTTCATCTGATTTTATATCATTAAGTTTTGATATTGGTCTACCATATGAATCAGTTGAATCATCTACTGGTATATTTTTTATTTCTATATCACTAGAACTTGGTCTTCCTATTCTTCTACCTGGATTCATTTCTTTTGCCTTTCTTTTAGATTCTCTTCTTTTAAGAACTTCTTTTCTTTGATTTTCTGCTTGTGATACATTCTTAAATATTTGAGATTCAGTTGTATTATCTATAATATTCTCTACAACTTCTCTTAATTCTGGTTCAGAAAAACTATCGTATTCATTTATAACTTTCACATGTAATTTTGAAAATCTAGATAATCCTTCTGGTTCTTCATTATATTTTAATCCTAATGCATATCTTATGTTCAATGCTTCCATTTTTAATGATGATTCATTTGAACCAATATATTCATTTACAAATTTTTCAATTTTATCATCTTTAATACCAAGTTTACTAAATCCAAATTTTTCATAATATAATGCTATAATTACATCATTTTCTGTCCATCTGGTTTTTATTTTTTCACCTGTGGCATATTCAAACATTTTTTGAAAACTTATCAAGTTTCTCATATTTAACTATTATTTTTTAGTATATATATTTTTTTGAAAACATAATAAATATTTTATACTAATATAAAAAATGGAATACGACGAAAAAGAAACTGAGCTTGCTAAATATCTTAAAAATAGCACAGCATTAAGAAATTTATATAGACAATGTATATCTTACGGACTTAATAATTCAGGTGAAGAATGGACAGATTGGATAAATGCAGGTGATGAATTTGCAAAAATTTCATTTGATATTTATCACCACGGATTTAAATTTAAACAAGAAACTTTAACTAAATTATATAATATGAAATTACCAAATAATATAATAGTCGTAAATAGAGTACTAAAATTAATAAAACTTGATAATGAGTAAAAAAGAAATTAAAAATAAATATTTTGAATTTACTCCAGAGTGGAGTGGATTTAGTATACAATATCATTTAGCAGGATATTATGATACAAAGCCAATACTTCAAATATATTTTATTTGGGGTAAATTATTTTTATATTTACCTTGGAAGCATTATAAAAAAGTTGAAGTTGAAAAAAATATTAAAGAAAAAAGAAAAGATAAAATTTCTATTTTATCTAATAAAAATATAAAAATAAAGAAAAAATTTGATAAGGTTCTTTACGATCAATGTACTGCGCCAACATATGGAGTATATATTCTTGAAAGAAAAATATGGTTTAGTTGTGGAATGAAACACAAAGTTTTTTATTTACCTTGGAATTGGGAATGGATAAGAACAAGTTGCCTTGCTAAAAATGATACTTGGATTAATGAAACAAAGAAAAATAGAAATATGGAGTTTTGGAATAAAAACAAATGGAAAGATATTATTTTTTCAGAAACATATCCGTATACATATAACACAAAATATGATGATGAACAAAATTGTTTAGCAACAATTAGAGTACAAGAACGTGAATGGAGATGGAAATGGTTCACTTGGTTGAAGTTTCCTAGATTAATAAGTAAAGACATTGAAATAGAATTTAGTGATGATATAGGTGAAAGGAAAGGTACCTGGAAAGGTGGTACAACTGGCTGTAATTATAAAATGAAAAAAGGTGAAACTCCATATGATACTTTAAAAAGAATGGAACGTGAAAGAAAATTTTAAATATGAATGATAATTGTTTAAATTGCATGTATTCAAAATACTCAGAAACATCAATATTTCTTGATGATATATTAAAAGAATGTAATCAACAAGATAATCAGCATACAACATGTGATAATATAAATAGTCCATATTTTAATGAAATTGTTGACTATAATAATTCTTGTAGATTATTTGTAGATGAATATAATTATTTCTTATTAAAAGATAGAAAAGACAAAATAGATAAATTAAATTCAAATGATTTAGATTATTAAATTTTATTTATAACATCTTTAATCAATTTCATTCTTTCTTCTTCAGTCATATCAATCCATTTAGTTTGATTAATAAGATGATATTTAGTACAATATTTAGATTCTGAATTTTTACACAATTTAATTTCATCTGAATCTTTTCCATATTTACCTAAATATGCTAAATATGTCGGACAATATTCATATTGATCACATTCAATGTGAATAGGTTTTTTCTTAAACCAATTAAATAATTTCATATATTTGATTTTTTACAGTATATATAAAAAAACTATAATAATGATTATTCTACTTTTTCAATTTCAATTAATTTTTTCTTACGTGATATTATTGTTATATATTCATCAATGCACCCATTGTACCAATTTAATATATAAATTAACATCATATCAAAATTTGAAAATTTACTACCATAATTATCATATTCAGACACAAATTTAATATCATAATATATACGTTTATTATTTATACACGAACGTCCACAACAAGTTTCAATTACTACAGAATTTATGATATCACGATAAATTCTCCAATCAATCAATTCTGTTTTATTTTTATTTCTAGTTGTGAATGCTGATATTCTACCATATTTTAATCGTTTAACAAGATCATATATTTCTTTCTCATCTTTATTTAAATTTTTTTTCAACACTTTTTTAATATCATATTAATATATTTCAGTATTTATAAATCTATTAGTTTCATTATCTGTATTTTTTTCGACATCAGTTACATCTTCACCAGTTTTCATATTAAAATATCCTTCAGTATGAGTTTCATCTTTAAATCCATATATATCAACACTATTATAATTTAAAATATAATATCTTATGCTATCATTTACTTTTGAATGTTTCACATTTTCATAATTTATTATATTCAAATTACCATTATTATACTCATTAATTTGAGATTTTAGAGAAACTATAATAGATTTTTCTATTTTATTTTTATCATTCTTACATAAGCATAGCATAAATATTACACACACAGAAATAAAAATCATATACATTTTTTTCATATTATTTATTTATTATCTTATAAAGATAATCAAAAAAATTTGTATAACAAAAAAGAGAAGAATAAATCTTCTCTTTTTATATTAATATAACGATTATAAATAATAATTATTCTGAAAAAATAAAAAACTTTTCATCAAATAACATAACCTTACTGCCTATTTTACTATCACGAAAATTTATAGTAAGTCTATTACCATCTATTTCTTTTACTGCGCCTTTACCATATGCTTTATGATCAAGAACATCTCCGATACTAGCAAATACATTATTAACAACAGTTTGAACATATGCTACTTTTGAAGGATTCATTTGTTTAAATGTCATTGGTTTACAATCTCCTGATAATTTAGCATATTTTTCTTTCTGAGCTTTCTTAACAAGAGCTTTTCTTTTTTTCTCTTCTTTTTTTGCAAGAACTTCTAACCTATGTTTTTCTTTTTCTGCATTAAGTTCTGCATTTATACCTTCTGCAATTGATAAATTAATCTTTTTTTCTTCTTCGGTCATATTATCTAATATTAAGTTTACAATTTCTGCTAATTCATTTTCATCACATTTATCATATTCATTTACAACTTCTTCTTGTATTTTTGAATAATGTGCTAATCCTTCTACTTTTTCGTTATGTTTTATGCACAATGCATATTTTATATTTAATGCTTCCATTTTTATTGAATTCGCAATTGAACCAATATATTCATTAACAAAACTTTCAAGTTGAGTATCATCATCAGTTACTCCAACCTTTCTTAATGTAAATTTAGTATATAAAAAAGCTATAATGACATCATTTTTTGTCCATCTAGTTTTAATCTTTGAACCTGCTACGTGTTCAACTCTTTGTTCAATTTGTGTTTTTTCCATGTTTAAATGTTTTTATTAATATTTTTATATGCAAAGATATAAAAAAACATTTAATTGGACAAATAAAAAATAGATTTTTTTGGTTAATTGTAGTTAATAATTAATTAGAACTCAAGCATTCAATATCATCACTTAGCATGTCATATAAATCATTTTCTATATCCATATCTAAGTATTTCAAATCTCCACTATTTAATGATTCTATTAACTTCTTTACTTTATTTTGAATTGAAATTGATTCCGTATCATTTTCATTTTCATCATAAAAAAAACACCATTTTTTATCATCATTAAAATAATAAACATTTTCACAATATTTTCTTAATTTTTCTTTTGATTCTAATATATTCATAATTATATAGTTGATTTTAATTCTATTGTTTTTATAACATTATTGGTATTAATTCCTGGTAAAATAGTAATTATTTTTATTGTATTATCATTTTTGATTACAACAACGGAAAAATTATATTCAGAAAACCATAATGAATATTTACCATTCATCATAGCTCCTATTAAATGTGTAGTATATAATTCTTCTATTCCATCTCCAATTAATTTATTTAATTCTTTAATACTTTTTAAATTAGTTCTTTTTTCTATTCTACCTTTCAAATCATGTAATAAAGAATCATTCCATAAAATAGATATTCTAATTTTTTTATTATTTATTCTTGCTGAAATTGTTTTATATTTTATAAATTCATCAGAATAATCACTTGAATTATTATAGGAAATTTCAGAATCTATATTTTTATATACATCTGAAAATCTTGCTTCTTTAAATAATTCATAATTATATATGTACATATCTAAAATTTATTTATTCATATATATTAATATTTTACTTGATTAAAATATTAATTATATATTTAAAGTACAAAGGTACTATAAATTATTTAATTACGCAAAAAAAGAAGATATAATCTTCTTTTTTTATAATTTATTAAAATTCAAATTCTAATAAATCAATAAATTTTTTACCATTTTTAGTTTTAATATCATTTATTGTTATTTTTGATGATATAAGTTGACAGTAATATGTTAATGCATTTTTTACATCAATTAAATTTGCACAAGGAGTTTTAATATCAGAAATAACAACATAATCTTCAATATATGATGCAAGAAAATTTGTTTCTACTTTTGATTTTTTAGATAATACTAAATTTTTATCTTTATCTAAATATATTGTTATGATATTATTATTTAATTCTATATAACCTTCATTCGGTGTATTATGTACAATTTTTAATGAAAAATCATTTGTATGTGATGAATCATTTTGATCACTATATGATGAAGCTTGTTCTTTTATACCATTTTTAAAATTAAATTTATTTTTCTTAATTACATGTTTACATGGAGGAACATTATATTTATTTTTTAAATATGAAAGATGAAGTTTGATGTGTTTTATTTCTGTATAAATTATAAAATTATAATTATGATATCCACATGATCTACCTGCAAAACTTTGAACAATAAAACTTGTTCTATATGTAGAATCATTAACTGTAGTTCTATCAAATAACATTACAATATTTTCTTTCTCTAATTGATATGATTGCTTCATTTTCTCCTTAATAAATATTATGGTAGGAGCATCTGGTGCATTTTTTAATACATCATTAATAACTTCTTTATCTTTCTCATAATATGTCAAAGTTTTAAATCCATCAGGTATTAGATTATTTGTATTTGTATTTTTATTTATTCTAACAATATAATATCCTATTTTATTATTAAAGCTTTCTGCTTCATTTATAAAATGTTTTTCACCTTCTGTTGTTGATAAATCAAATGATTCTCTTAAAAAATTATTTTTTAAAAAATATTCTAAGCCTTTGTAATTAGGTCCGTGAGATAATTCAATAGTGTTCTTTCTTTTATATAAAATATTACCAACATGTTCTTCATACGGAGTTGCTGATATAGAAAATAAGAAAATATTTTTTTTTGATAAATCAGTTGAACCATTTAAATTTATACCATTTTTTTGAAGATAACTATTCATAGCACTATCAACATTTGATGCTAAATGAGCTTCATCAATAAATATAATACAATTATTTAAATCACCTACTTTATTTTTTCTTGACCAACGAATTAAATCTGGATTATGCATAATACCATTCCTCTTTAATATTTTTTGATCATCTTGCCGACACTCTCCATGAGATATGTCAGTTTTTAATTGTTCTTTATTTGAATTATCACACATTGGAGTTATTAATACACTACTTCTAAATTTCAAATTTAGATATTCTCTTAATTCTTGATAAGTTTCTAATAAATATATTATATTACGTACAACACCAGTTTTACCTGCTTGAGTTTCTGCAGTTAACATATTATACCTACTATGTTTTGAATTAAGTTTTGATGATAACATATTATATATGCAACTTAATGATGCAAAAATCTGATCATCAAATACGTGTGATTTATCATTAATATTATCAGTTCTATTTAATTTTTCTAATTTGATGCCAGTTAGACGATATATTTCAGAAATCAATTTATTAATACGAAATTTTATACTATGAGCTAAATTAGTATTTGCTGGAATAGTTGTGGTGGTGGTAGTTGTTTTACTATTACTATTAGCAGATTTTATTAATTGGTGTTTTTTATTATATACAATATCTTTTAGATTTTCAATATCATATTTAGTACATTTATCATTTTTAATTCTAATATCTATTAATTTATTAATTGCAATAAGTGCTTTTTTTCGATTAGTATTCCATTTCTTACTATATAAAGCATCAACTAATTGATCATTGCTATAACGACTAAAATCAAATTTTCTTACGTATGGTTTATTATTTTTAGTAAGTTGACCATTAATTAAATTTCTTTTAGCTTTAACACTAATAATGTTATTATTTACCATGGTTATATATTTTAATTACAGACAAATATAAGGATAATATTTGAAACAAACAAAAAAAGAAAGTATTTTTAACCTTCTTTTTTAAAATTTAATTATATTAAATTATCGTAAATATCATTTTTTACTAATCCTAATTTTTCACAATAAACTTTATCAAATGCAATATATGGGGTTTCTTTTTTCCTGGCATAATCTTTAAGTATAGGTAAAGTATATTGATTATTTTTAAATAACGAATATTTATTATAAAAAAATCTATCATCCTTAATTTTTATAATATTCTTTATTATTCTCTTAATTTTACTATCTAAACCTGTTATTGGTTCAGATTTTTTAATATCTCGATTAAAATCTACACTAAATGAGTCCGTCATTTGTCTTTTTTTTGCATATTTATATATACAATATATATCTCCTCCACTTCTTAATTTAGTATTATTATTTTTAATTGTATTGTTTTTAGATTTCTCCATCATCTTATACGGTTCAATTTTACATAAATTTAATAAACTTGTTTTTAGTTTAGATGTGATAAACTTTTTTAAATTTTCATTATTTTCATTATTAAACATATTATAATATTCATATAATTCATTTATTGAATATAAATTTCCGTTAATAATATGTTTTTTAATAAATGAAATCCATAATTTATTTAATTCTAAATCATATTGATTTGATATACTAGTGTTTTCTGAGTTTCTAAATTCACTTTTATTTTCATTAAAAAATAAATTTATTTTTGGAGTTTTATTTTTTTTATAATAAAAATGTCCCCACCTATCACATCGACCTATTCTTTGTAAAGTAGTTTCTGGAGACATCACACTATCTGTTAAATTTAAAAATGATATATCCATAGATGCTTGTAAAATAGGTGCTGATATAATACTATCTTTATTCAAAATATTTTTATTTTCTTTGCCATATAAATGAATAATTTTATTCATTATTTTTTCTTTATCAGAATCTATATATCTACTATGTATTAAAATATCGCCTTTTTTATAACAATATAATCTTTGAGAATTTGAAATAGAATTCATAATAACAACTGAATCTTTTTCATTAGTTATTGTATCAATATCATCAATATAATTAATCAAATATTTACCATTATGTGCAGATGTATAATGAGAATTTTTATTTGGTAAAATTTTAGTTTTTTTATCTATATTTGTTCCATCCCATAAATATTCCATTATAGTTTGTGTAGCACTTAATAATAATGTGTGACTATTTGTTAACATATGTCTAGATTTCATGATATTAATAAAACATGCAAATAGTGCATCATCTTTAATTAATTCATGATATTCATCAAAAATCACATCACAATAATTAATAACAAATAATCTATTTCTAATAGAATTATTCACATTAGGAGATAAATAATTATCTATATTAGTTATTATAATATCAGATGTAAATTCTTTAGTGTTTTCATTATTTGTTTTCTGTCTATTACCTGTTAAATATAACTCAACTGATAATTCAACTGATATATTTTTTAATTCTTGTAAAACAGAATTATATACATTTTCAGCAATAATATTTCTAGGGCATACCCATATTAATTTTTTATTAGATTTTAATGACCATAATAACCCCAATAATGTTTTACCAAAACCGGCTGGGGCTTTCATTATTGTAGTTCGATTATTTAATGATTGATTTGCGTAATCAACTTGAGAATCAAAACGAATAGAATCATAATTAATAGGTTTGCTATATACTTTAGTATCTTTATATGATAAATTGTTTATTAATTCTTCACAATAATCATCATCATACAATATTTTTTCTTGATCTGATGCTGATACAAGTCTATCAGCAGTTATAACACAAGATCTTACTAATGAATTTTTAGAATTTGTTAAACTATTTGGTTCATTTAAATAATATAATGGAGTATTGATAGATTTTTCAAAATTTATATCTTCAAATAATATATTTTCATTCATTAAAAAATTATACATTGATAAAATATTTTTTTTATCATCATCACACATATCACTTAAAATTAATGATATATTATCATTACTTATATAATTTATTTTTGGTTTAGAATGATGCCAATATATTGAATCTAAAGAATATCTATATTCATCATTATTTAAAATACATGACACAAATGCCCAACTTATTTCATGATGAAATATTGGAGAATTAATAAAAGAAATTGTTTTACTTTTTGATTTTATATAATTTTGAAAATCTAAATTACATTTACCTAAATCATGCAATAAACAAGCTATTGAAATTTGTTTTTCAAGGTCTTCATTTAATGATAACTTTTTTGATAACATCATTCCTATTTTTTTAACTGCTTTTGAATGAGTTATTAATGATATTCCACTACTATTTGATACAATTTCTTCTAATTTCATATTTTTTATTTTAATTGTGAATAAAAATAATTTTTTAATTATTTATAATATAAATCATAAATTTAATTACTGATTTATATAAATATAATAAACACATATTTAAATAGTGTCACTATTTTGTTGAGATTCCCTTACGGATTTATATAAATAATATCGAATTCGACTTCTGTGCGACCTTGTTCGTCGTTGAGACTCCCTTACGGATTTATATAAATAATATCTTCACTTAATGTAATAAATTCTAAATCATGTTGAGACTCCCTTACGGATTTATATAAATAATATCTTATCATTTTTTTCAAAAATAGAAAGAGAAGTTGAGATTCCCTTACGGATTTATATAAATAATATCTTATCATTCAGAATTATTTTTTCTTCTTTAGTTGAGACTCCCTTACGGATTTATATAAATAATATCAACTATAGAAACAATAGAAAGAGATTTATTGTTGAGACTCCCTTACAGATTTATATAAATAATATCAATATTTGTCATTTGTTTTTCTTCTATATATGTTGAGACTCCATTACGGATTTATATAAATAATATCTAAACTGTCATCTAAATGATCATTTGATTTGTTGAGACTCCCTTACGGATTTATATAAATAATATCATTATCTGAATATGCTGCAAATCATAAACTGTTAAGACTCCTTTACGGATTTATATAAATAATATCTGCATACAGAATTCACCGTTGTAATTCATTGTTGAGACTCCATTACGGATTTATATAAATAATATCTTTAACAAGTGTCTTCCCTCCTTTTCTATAGTTGAGATTCCCTTACGGATTTATATAAATAATATCTAAATACTCTGAATATTCAACTGGTAAGAAGTTGAGATTCCCTTACGGATTTATATAAATAATATCAAAATCATCTGTGAAAATTGGAGTTACACCGTTGAGACTCCCTTACGGATTTATATAAATAATATCAAATTATTTTATAACTGAATATCAATCAATGTTGAGACTCCCTTACGGATTTATATAAATAATATCTGTTGTACCTAAAACTAAAACTGTTTCTCTGTTGAGACTCCCTTACGGATTTATATAAATAATATCTAATTCTAATTCTAAATCTGTATAATCACCGTTGAGACTCCCTTACGGATTTATATAAATAATATCTTATTTGAAAATCTTTACAAGAAAATCAGGGTTGAGACTCCCTTACGGATTTATATAAATAATATCTTACCAATTAAGAAAAAGAATTGATACCTTGTTAAGACTCCCTTACGGATTTATATAAATAATATCTTATTAATAGATGTGCTGGCACCACCTTCGTTGAGACTCCCTTACGGATTTATATAAATAATATCTTTTGTATTTGAAATAATATCACTTCCTTTGTTGAGACTCCCTTACGGATTTATATAAATAATATCTTATATTACTATATTTATTAAATATGATAAGTTGAGACTCCCTTACGGATTTATATAAATAATATCTGAATCACTTTTTGTTTTACGTAGTAATTCGTTGAGACTCCCTTACGGATTTATATAAATAATATCATCAAGAACTTCGGTTGCCTTTAATTCATTGTTGAGACTCCCTTACGGATTTATATAAATAATATCCTATAACCTCCCTATTTTTTTCATCAACTGTTGAGACTCCCTTACGGATTTATATAAATAATATCATATAATCACTTCTTTTCCTGCTCTGCTTTGTTGAGACTCCCTTACGGATTTATATAAATAATATCATTGCACTAAAAATGTCATTAATAGGGTTCGTTGAGACTCCCTTACGGATTTATATAAATAATATCGCACTTTTCCCATTTTTTCTGGCTACACTTGTTGAGACTCCCTTACGGATTTATATAAATAATATCATTTCTTCTTTGAATGATTTGTAGAAATATGTTGAGACTCCCTTACGGATTTATATAAATAATATCTAGCGTATTTGATTCTAATAAGCAATATGTGTTGAGACTCCCTTACGGATTTATATAAATAATATCACCGATTAACTCTTTTCTTAATTGACTATAGTTGAGACTCCCTTACGGATTTATATAAATAATATCTAGCGTATTTAATGTAAATAAGCAATATGTGTTGAGACTCCCTTACGGATTTATATAAATAATATCAAAAGCGAATTCAACATTGACTGACGCTCGTTGAGACTCCCTTACGGATTTATATAAATAATATCGACAAATTAAATACATATATATAACATATGTTGAGACTCCCTTACGGATTTATATAAATAATATCTGATATAATTGAAAGTCAATCATTTTATTTGTTGAGACTCCCTTACGGATTTATATAAATAATATCCTGTTATGTTAGAATAAGTAATTGCACTATGTTGAGACTCCCTTACGGATTTATATAAATAATATCAAATCTATTTAAAGAGATTGAACAGCTAGAGTTGAGACTCCCTTACGGATTTATATAAATAATATCTAGCAGAACAGGATAGACATCAATTCATTGGTTGAGACTCCCTTACGGATTTATATAAATAATATCAGGATATTTATAATTAATTGATATTGAGTTATTTATAGTATATATTAATAAATAAAAATGAGTTATTAATATACGTATATCATTATATTTATTCATTTTTATCATACTAATTTATATTTATCTTTATTTTCTGTTTTATAAATTGTACCAAATCCAGAACCAGTTGATTGTCCTATACCTAAATTATAAATTTTTTCTGCCACATCAGATGAACAAAATATACTAATGTGACATTGATTAGCTTCATTTTTGACATTTTTAACCATTATTTTCTTTACTTTATGTGAAGGATGATTTATTATTTTAACATCAAAATCTTTTAAATTAATACCGTTATAAATTTTACTCAATTTTTTTATAATATGGTTTTTTACAATATATACGAAATCAGAATCATTTAAAGTTGAATAAGTATATTTCTTTTTATTAATATGCTTTCTAATAATAAATGGAGATAATGTTGCGAAATGATTCCATCCATTTATAAATTTTTCAAAGATAAAATTAATTTTATTAAATTTCATTCCCCAATTTAAATCTTGATTAGACATCACTCCACTTATTAAATCATTCAAAAATTCTTCATTTTTTGAAGTTACTACAATAATTCCTCCATTCTTAAATGATAAATGTAACTTATCTTCAGTTAGGTTTCCACCATATAAAGATGATATAGAGTAATCATTTTTAGAATCATGATATTTATTATTAACTCCAAGACATTTGTGTATATAATAATTAATATATGATTGATTCTTAATCGGTACCAATGTTTTATTTTCTGTAAATTCAATTTTTATTCTCATATTCTTCTAATTTATTAATATTAATATAACTATCTAAATCATTTTCAATCATTTCATCTTCATTTATCAAATCTTCTATCCAAACAAATCCTCCATCTAATAACGTTGCACAACCTTTTGAATTTTTAATTTTGTCAACATATTCTGATGTTAAAGGAATTATTATAGAACCACTAATTTTTGTAATATTATCAATTCCTCTAATATTTGTTAATGTAGTTTTTGGATTTTGACCAATTGTTATTGCTGATTGATTTACAATACCAATAAGAAGATTTGCAATTGGAGTTTTATTATTTTTAACTAATTTTTTACAAAAAATTGTAAAATCAGAATTATCATTATATTGTTTAATGAAATTTGCAAATTTTATTTTGCTATTATTTTTTATTTCATTATTAATATCTATAACTAATTTAGAACTACTATAATATGTAATAATCTCTTTTATTATATACATTGCAGGTTTTGATTTAACATCATAACCTAATATATTATTAAATAAATTAATCATTTCTATAAATAGATCAGTAGTTAAATAACATTCTAGATTTTCCCAATAAATAAAACTTCTTTTTTTATCTCTATAGCTATCATAAGCAAATTTATTTGTTTGTATAAACTCATTCATATAACACATTTTACCACTAGATTTATTTAAAAATCTTGTTGTATCTATTTTTATATAAGCTAAATTAGCTATATTAAATATATCTGATATAGGTTTAATTAATGTATCTCTATATGTTGGACTTGGACGTTCACCCATTAAAACATGCAGCATGTTACTTATTTGATGAACACTTATACTAGGTTTTTGATTATTAGTTGCTTTTTCAAAAAATCCAGCATCTTTAAATGACAATTTTAAAAAATATTCCATATTATTAGAATTATTTAGCTTCTTTTTGAGATTTTAATTTAGCTTCTTTTTTTTCTTTTTTATCATCTTTAGCTTTCAATTTAGCATCTATTCTTTTTTTAATTATAATAGATCTCTTATCTGACAATTCTATATCTAAAGTTTTTGCATTTTCAAAATCATATTCAGTATAAAAATTTTCATTTTCAAAATTTAAATTATCTATAACATCTTTTGTTAATTCAATCCATCCATCAGAATTATTTTTTTTATCATTAAATACGTCATATACTAATTTAATTTTAAGTTTAGACGTAACAACACTAGATCCAGATTTATAAATATTCATTTTTAGCATTTTATATAATAGATTTTTTGTTAGTTCAACAACATCTGTATTGGATAATAAAAAACCATATTCTGGTAATTCAACAACACTATTTGTAATCCTATAATATTTTAATTCCGAATTAAATGATGGTAATCTTTTTTTCAATAATTCTGAATATAAAGGAAATAAATCTGGATTGAATGCTAATCGATCTAAATTTTTAGAACAACTAATAAATTGCATTTGCATTAAATCAATATTACCATCAGTCTCATATGTTATATCTCCTACAGTTTCTTTGTTAAATAATGAAGTATCACTTATTTTTTCACCACTAACTGTCATAAGTTCTATTTTTGATTTACAATTATTTGTTTGTTCAGCGTCAATTATACATAAAACACTTTTTCTTCTAATTGTTTTATCAATCTCATCTTCATTCAATGCAAATAAATGACCTCTATTTATAATTGCAGGAGAAGCCAACATTGACACAAGTAAATAATTATTATGCAATATATTTGGAGATTGAAATGGAATATCATCAATAAAAATATTATGTCTTAAACAATTACTAGAAATTTTTATTTTATAATCATATTCACCATTACTTTTCTGATATATATTTTTTTTTGCAAATATTAAATTATTATCAGTTTCATACTTTCCACCACTAATTTCATTCCATATCCATTTTTGTCCATTACTATCACAGTTAACAACACCATTACCTTCTAATTCCATTTTAAATAAAATGTTCTTTACTTTTTTCATATTAAATAATTTTAAATTGTTTTTATAAAGTACAAAAGTAAAGTAAATATTTGGTATAACCTAATTTAATTAAAAATATTATTCAATTTTTTCAATTTAATTTTTCTAATCTCATTTTTTCTATAAAAATAAGTATATAAATATTCTTCATCACGTTTAAAAGATGAATAAGCATTTTTATCATCAGATATCAAATACTGATAATCATCATCATAATTAATAATAAAATGAACAATATAATATCTATCTTTATGATATATTGAATATGATGTTGTTAAATCTTTTTTACATAATAACTTATCTCCTACATTAAGATTCTGATTCTTCATAAATTTTTTCTAATTTAATTTTTCTTTCTTCTTGTTTAGTATAAAAATGTTCAGACATCTCTTTTATGCTAAATGAAAATGGTAATATTCTATCATTTTCATCATTAAAATAATAACAATATTCATAAGGACCGTATACTACCATAACAATATAATAATTATCAACATATAAATATTTATTTGCTCCAACTAGAAGATTTTTTTTACATAATAATTTATCTTCATCATTAATATCCTGTTTCTTCATAAAGTTTTTCTAATTTTATTTTTCTCTCCTCTTGTTTAGTATAAAAATGTTCATAAAAAAATCTAACGCTATATCTAAAAGAATAATATTTTTTTTTATCAAATTCTATATAATAACAATAATCAGTATTATTGTCAAATAATTTAATATCATAAACAATATAATATTTATTTTTATTAAAACTTGCATATAATTCATTTAAATTTTTTTTACACAATAACTTATCACCTACATTAAGATTCTGATTCTTCATAAAGTTTTTCTAATTTAATTTTTCTCTCTTCTTGTTTAGTATAAAAATGATTTAGTAATTCATTTTTATTTAAAAAATATGGATATATTCCATTAGATTCATTAAATATACAGCAGGCAAAACCTTTAAATGAATCATTCAGAATTTTATGATAAATATAATATTTACATTCTATAAAATGTGTACTATAATTAGCTATTAAATCTTTTTTACATAATATTTTATCACCTTCATTAAAATTATTCATAAAGTTTTTCTAATTTGATTTTTCTTTCTTCTTGTTTAGTATAAAAATACTGATGTAAATATGATTCACTAAAAAATGGTAATATTGTATTGAATTCTGATCTTAAATCATAAAAATATTCACTATAATCAGTTGAAAAATTTTTAATATCATCTACATAATAATATTTATCTTTAATAAATATTTTATCAATCTCCTCTTTACATAATAATCTATCTCCTACATTAATATTCTGTTTCTTCATAAAGTTTTTCTAATTTTAATTTTCTAATCTCATTTTTCATAAAAAAATGACCAACTAAATCATGTTCAGTTAAATAATATGAAAATATATTATTAGATTCACTTATATAACAGCAGTAAAAATCATTAAAAATACCACTAAACATATTATCATGAAAAATATAATAATCACCTTCTATAATATGGTTACCATAATAAGTTAAATCCTTTTTACATAATATTTTATCACCATCATTAAAATTATTCATAATTTTCTATTTTATCTAATTTTCTTTTTCTTTCTTCTTGTTTAGTATAAAAATATTCATATAAATCTTCTTCACCACAAAATAATATTAAATTATCATCATCATCAAATAAATAATAATAATAAAAATCCACACCGCTTATAGTATTAGAAATAATATAAATTGATATCATAGCATAATATTTGTCTATTTTGAAATTTTTATTTATATTAATTATATTATATTTACATAATAAATTATCTCCTACTTTAAGATTTTGATTCTTCATAAAGTTTTTCTAATTTGATTTTTCTTTCTTCTTGTTTAGTATAAAAATATTCACAAAATTCTCCGTAATATCTAAAATTAACAGGTTGATATTGTTCACATATAAGCATATAAATATAATCAGTATAATTATTATTAGTTGGAGTAATTTCACAAACATAATAATATTCAAATTCAATAAGATATGTACTTTCTGAATTAAAAAGATTTTTTTTGCATAATAATTTATCTCCTACATTAATATTCTGCTTCTTCATAAAGTTTTTCTAATTTAATTTTTCTTTCTTCTTGTTTAGTATAAAAATATTTACAAAATTCTTTTTCATCACAACATACCAATGATTCGAAATCGTCTAAATAATAGAAATAATAATCTTTACGAGCTACATTAATAATATCAATATATTTAATATAATAATATTTACCTTTTATAATATATGTAGAATTTGATAAAAAACTAATCTTACATAATAACTTATCTCCAATATTAATATTCTGCTTCTTCATTTTTTAATTTTTCTAATTTAATTTTTCGTACTTCATTTTTAGTATAAAAATAATCATCAAATTCTTCTATATAATAGAAATCTTTATTGGTATCATCTATTATATTATATTTATAATAAAGTACATCAATGTCAGCACTCAAAAGTACATCAAAGTCAGCACTCAAAATTATATATTCTACACCTTTCGTTAATGTCAGATATGATTTATTAACATCAATTTTACACAATAATTTATCTCCTATATTAAAATTTTGATTCTTCATGAAGTTTTTGTAATTTAATTTTTCTAGTTTCGTTTTTTGTGTAAAAATAAGTATAAATATCTTCATATGAACAAACAATATTCATTTTTTCATTTCCTATGGTCATATAATAATATGCATTATCAATATTAAAAAATTTATTATCAATATTAAAAAATTTAATATCATAAACAGTATAACATGAATTTAGTATATAATATTCAAAATTTGGATGAAATATACGTTTACATATTAATTCATCTCCTATATTAAGATTCTGTTCCTTCATTACCCAACTTTTTTAATTTAATATTCCTAACTTCCTTCTCAGTGTAAAAAAATTCATAAATATCTTTTTCATACTGAACTTCTACCTTTACATTATTATCATCAATTATATAAATAAAAGTATAATATTCAGTCTCAAATAAACTATCACTTATAATATATTCGTTCCCTTTATGAATAGATATCTTATGATGAATATAATCTTTTTTGCATAATAATTTATCTCCTACTTTAAAATTATGATCCTTCATTTATTTCATTTAATTTCATGCTTCTAATTTCATTTTTAGTATAAAAATAAGTATATAAATATCTTTCCATCCAAAATGAATATCGTTCATTATTATCATCAATTATATAATAAAAATATTCATTATAATCCACAAAAATATCATTAATTAATCTAATTTCATCAACAACATAATATTTACCTTTTTTAAAAAATAATAATGAAGTATTATTAGATACCAATGATTTTAAATCATTTTTGCATAATAATTTATCTCCAATATTAAGATTCTGTTTATCCATTTATTTTCTGCAATTTCTTATTTCTTAATTCTTTTTTTTCATAAAAATAATCATGAAAAAAACTTTCAGACCAAAATGAACATGATTTATTCATTTCTCCATTTATATAATAAATATAATCATCTTGTCCAAATATATGATCACATGTATTCTTATAAGCATATTTATCATCTATTATTTTTATATCAACAATAGAATAATATTTATCTTTTATAAAATGAGAAAATATTATTAATTTATCATCACTAATTAAATTTTGAAATAAATCTTTTTTACATAATAACTTATCTCCTAAATTAATATTCTTTTTCGTCATTTTTTAATTTGTTTAATTTTATTTTTCTTTCTTCTTGTTTAGTATAAAAAACATCATAAAAATCAACTTTACGTAGATATAATAAATTTTTGCTATTTTTTTCTTTTAATGAATAAAAATTACTACTATAAAATATGTTAGTATTAACTATTTCATATTCTCTATCTTTATAAAAAACTTCAGTATAATTATAATAACTATTTTTGCATAATAATTTATCTCCAATATTAATATTCTGTTTATCCATAAAGTGGTTCTAATTTTATTTTTCTATCATGAACTGTTGCTAATGTAAAGTAATTCTAAACTAATTTCATTGTTTTTCACCGAAATTAGAAACTCTGACTCCAACTGTATTCAATTTTCCATTCAATATCAAATATAATCATTTTATTCCGTATTATATGTATTTTTTAAATTTTTCTTTCATCTATTCATATTTTAATCTGTAACATTTACCACCACTCTTAAATTCTATAACATCAAATCCAATATAAGTCCTTTCATTCACTGGAATAACCTTCTTTTTAGATCTTTTAATAGTCTTAATATCCTTCATTAAATTTTTAATTTTTCAATTATTATCTTCTCAATATATCCAGAATAATTCTCAATCTCATTCTGCTCACAATATCTAACAAACATATCATAAACCCTTGGATCTATCGAAAATGAAATCTTCTTCCTTTTTTGATCATCAGGTATCTTTTTCCGCATAATATAATTTTTATCTATTATATGAAAAATAATTTAAAAAGTTATTTTAAATTTTATATAGTAAGATTTTAGTAAAAATATAGCAATTTACGACCTTAAGTTATTTATATATAGAAGAAAAATAACTAAAATATATGAAATCACCAAAGAAAAATAGAAAATTGTCGATATCTATATCACTAGACGTTAATATTATTAAACAAATAGATGATAATTTTACAAATAAATCAAAATTTTTAGAATATAGCATAATAGAAGAACTCTGTAAAGATCTAAAATTTAAAGATGAACTAAAAAATAAACATATTATACTATGAAATTAAAATGGACTTATGAAAAATGTAAAGAAGAAGCTTTGAAATATAATACAAGAGGTAGCTTTAGTTTAAATTCTGGCTCTGCGTATTTCGCATCTGCAAAAAATAAATGGTTAGACGATATTTGTTCACATATGATTAAATTAAAACATCATGAAGATTATTGGACAAAAGAAATATGTTTAGAACTAGCATTAAAATGTAAAAATAGAAAAGAATTTGGTGAAAAATATTATGCTGCTCATAACGTTTCTATAAAAAATAACTGGATAGATGAAATTTGTTCTCATATGATACAACCTAACGATTTTTTAAGATGTATATATTCTTATGAATTTAGTGATAAGAATGTATATGTTGGCTTGACATATAATTTAAAAAATAGAAATAGTAGACATTTCAATGAATATAATAATAGTATTGTATATAAATATTTTAAAGAATTTAAATTAAATCCAACACTTATTCAATTAACAGATTATTTAAATATTAGTGATGCAAAAATTATGGAAGAAACACATTTAGAAATATATAAAAAAAAATGGTTGGATTATTTTAAATACAGCGAAAACAGGAAGTTTAGGAGGAATTACTTTAATATGGACAAAAGAAAAATGTCAAGAAGTTGCATTACAATGCAAAACTAAAAGTGAATTTTACTTAAAATATGCAAGTGCTGCTGGATCAGCATTAAAAAATGGTTGGATTGATGATATATGTTCACACATGGAAAATAAAACAAAACCTAAAGGTTATTGGAATTATGAAAATTGTTTGAATGAAACAATAAAAATAAATAATAAAAAATTATTAAATAGTTCTGGCGCTTATAAATCAATGATTAGAAATAATTGGAAAGATAAGATTTATGATTATATGAATTGGAATAAACAATAATAATATTTTTATATACAATAAATAAAATTACAATTAAATGATTCAAATAGACGACAAAAAAATATTTTTTCCTCTCAAATACGAACCAAAATCTTACCAAATTGATGGACTAAATTTTATTAAAAATAGTATATTGACAGGTAAACGTTTTATTTTAGAAAATTTGCCGACTGGGGTTGGTAAGTCATTCATGGTCATAATGCTAGCCAATTGGTATAAAGGATTCGTGAATCCAGATGCCAAATTTGATATTCTTACAGCATCGAAGGTACTTCAAGGCCAGTATATCAGAGATTTTCCGTTCATAAATGATTATAGAGGCAAATCTAACTATTATTGTAAAGATTTTGATTGTGATTGCGGTACAGCTAAAGAACTCTGTGCTATAATGAAAAAACATTGTGATCAATGTCCATATGACATTGCTAAAAATTCCTGGATATCTGGAGATATAGGTTTGAGTAATTTTCATCTATTTGATACATTATCATTATTTCAACCTGATATTTTAAAAAGAAGAGATGGTAATGTACTTATAATTGATGAGTGTCAATCATTCGAAGAAACCTTCTCATCCTATCTTTCCTCAAAATTAAGTTCAAAAACTTTAAAAAGATGTGGATTTGGATTAAAAGAAATTGAAGAGATTGATAGCAAATATATTTCAAAAATTAAATTTTTAGATAAATATTTAGAATTTTTAGAAAGAAAGTTAATACCAATGTTAGAGAAAAAAAGAACTCAATTTGAATCTGATATTGCTGGATCATCAAAATCAAAACAAAAAGTAGAGTTATCTAAATATTTACAAAATATTGATAGTAAACTATTATCGTTTAAACATTTATTTGATTCACATAAAAATGATCCAGATAATGTAGTTCTTGATATCAATAAAAATAAGAGTGAAAAAAATTATAGTGGGATAGAGTTGGTAACTGAACATATTTTCGTTTATGAGTACCTAAATCAATATGTATGGTCTAAATACGATCATATAATTTTTATGTCTGCTTCTGTACTCGATTCTAAAATGTTTAGTTTCATTAATGGATTAGATGAAGAATTAACAAGTTATCATGAAATGGATTCTCCTTTTGAATTAAAAAATCATCCTATATTTTATATGAAACTTGGTAAAATGTCTTTTTATAGTAAAGAAGAGACTTTTAAGAATCAGATACCTTGGATAAAAAAAATATTAGCTAAATATAAAAACAAAAAAGGAATAATTCACACATCAAATTATGAAATAACAGAATGGTTAAAAGAAAATATTATGGATGAAAGGTTATTATTTCACACTACTGAAGATAGAAATGAAATTCTTGAAAAACATTTAACAAGTACAGCTCCAACAGTTTTAGTAAGTCCATCTATGATGGAAGGAATTTCTTTAGATGATGAATTAGCTCGTTTTCAAATAGTGTTAAAAATATCATTCGCAAATTTGGGTAGTAAAAAAATTAAAGCAAGACAAAAAATGATGCCTGAATGGTATAGCTGGAATGCATGTGTTCAAACAATACAAGAAGTAGGTAGAGGAATTCGTAGTGAAACAGATTACTGCGATACGTTTATATTAGACTCAAACTTTTCAGATTTATTAAAATATAATTCTAATATATTACCTAAGCACTTTACAGATTCTATAAAAGTTTTAAAAACATAATTAATAATAATGAATAATAGTTCATTATTTTTCATTATCTTTATATAATATGAAAGAGATAGAAGAATGGTTTTATGATTGTAAATTTATTTATTTTAGTTTCAATTTAGATATTGAGCCTACAAATAAAATAAATGAATTTAGAATAATAGCAGAATCTGAAATACCTAAGATACCAAATAAATATATATCTGGATTTTATGGATATGTAGAAAAAGGAATATCATATTGTTGGTTAGATTTAATAAATTGTAACATTATCATGACTGATTATGATCATAGTATTATACCATCTGTATTTGAGTTTAATAGAACTGATTGGATTAAGAATAAAAGAAAGAAAAAATTAGAAAATATAATTAATAATGTATAAAGTTGGCGATAAAGTTTTTTGCATAAAGGACTGTTACAGAGAGTTTGATAAACTATTGATTTTTAAAAAAAATTATTCATATTTTATTTACGAGAAAAAAGATTATAATAATATTATTGTAATAAAATACACTAATGATGGTTATGGTTGTGATGGTGATGGTTGGTATTCATTTTGGTTCACCCCAAGAATGGAAGATTATGATTTTGATACATATTTTTGTGATTTAAAAGAATTTAGAAAAAATAAATTAGAAAAAATAATTAAAGAATGTTAGTAATTACAAAAGAAGAGATAAAGTTTACTGTAAGAAAAATACAGAAAAAAAAAAATAAAAAAAAATATTAGAACATGAAAAATAAAGAAGAAATATTAATTTGTAGTTGTCATTCAACTGATCATCAACTTATATTTTTATATGAAGAAGATATAACAGAATCAGGTAAAATTGATCCTATATGTTATGCTCATGTATTATTAAATAGAAGATCATTTTGGAATAGATTAAAATATGGTATTAAATATATTTTTGGTTATAGATGTAGGTATGGCGCATTTGATGAATTTATTTTTAAACCTGAAGATGCTTATAAAATTCAAAGATTAGCTAATTATTTAAAAAGTGAGTTAGAAAATGCGTCCAAAGATTAATGAATATTATTATTGCAAGAAAGCAATGAAATTTTTATTTAATAATGACTATTTTGAAAAAGGAAAACATTATAAAGTTTCAGATCGTCATCATGGTGACGTAGTTATAATTTCTAATATTGGTGAAATGGTGTTCTCATTAGAGAATCATATGAGTTATTTGTATTTTTATGAATATTTTGGAACTATTAAAGAAGAAAGAAAAGAAAAATTAAATAAGTTATTAAATGCATCCTAAGATTAATGAATTATATTTTTGTAAAAAGACATTAAATACAACTCTTAATAATTTTCCTGAATTAGAAAAAGGAAAATATTATAAATTAACTCATATATATGATAGTGTTATTACAATTATACTTAATGATAAAATTAGTGAAATATCATTTTCATTAGATGATGAATATGATGAATATAGTGTTTATTTTTATTTTTATGAATATTTTGGAGATAATCAAGATGCAAGAAAATATAAATTAAATAAGTTATTAAATGATAATGTATAAATTTTTAGATGTTGAATGTAAGATTGATTTTGATTCTTTTTTATCTATAGATTCCGTAACAGGTAGATTATATAAAAAAGATTTTGAGTCATTTTATTCTTTATATGAGTACATTGAATTCAATTTGAAGGATATTACTCATATATTATTTGATGACTATGAGTACTACTTAAATCATGGTAAACTTCATAATTTGTATGGTCCTGCTATGATAAAATATAATGTTACTAGTGAATTTAGTCCAACTCAATTTAATATTAATAAATTTTATATTGATGGTAAATTAGTAGTTGATGATATAATGAGTACAAAAGGTTGTCGTAAATTAGAATTCTTTAAGTCAAGAGAAATTTTTTTCTATAAAGAGTTAACAAATAAAAAATCAGGACGAGATGAACTAACTGGAATTTTTTACAGAAGAAAAGAAGGAATTGATTATGAAAAAACTATCATAAATCTTAATGATAGAATTAGAATTGATCAAAGAAAATTAAAATTAATATCATTAAAAAATGTCAATATTTAATTTAAATAAATTATTAGACTTTCCAGATAATCCTATTGAAGTGTATTTATGATATAAACAAAAAAGTCAGTTTAAAAACTGACTTTTTTAATATTTTGTCAGTTTGTAAACTGACTTTTTATATTATAAACTATCTTTTTTATTTTTAACAATAGGTACAAAAAACTTATGATGCTTTACAGGTCTTATAGTATCATATACAGGAATTGTATCATAAATTATCTGTTTAACAATTGGAATTACAGGTTTTTCTGCTGCTTCTTTTGCTTCAACTTCTGCTTTATGTTTATCTTCAATTTTATTATAAGAAAATATAACAAAAGATATAATAATAACAGCAGCAAAAAATACAACTGCAGAATAAAAAATTAATCCTATATAATATAAAGATTTGAATTTATTTTTATTAATTTTTTTCATTTTTTAGTTATTTTTGATGTTATTAATTTCATTATTTTTTCTTTCTTGTTCGATTAAATCAGTTTGAACGATATTAGCATAAATCATTTTGAATGAATTTTTAACTTTATTATCAATTTCTTTTTCTTTTTCATTTTCAATTTCTTCTTTTTTAATATCAAATATTTCAAGAAGATATAAATATTTTTTATCTGAAATAATAATTGGTGGATATGCAGTTTCTTTATGGTAAACAAGAACTTGCATATTTCTAATAATAATATATGTTCCAGTTATTTTATTGTCTATAATTCTTTTAAGTGTTTTTGAAGTCATTGATAATACTGAATCATTATCTCTAATAAGTCGTCTACATAGACTTACTACTTCATTTTCACTATTATTTACTTTATTAATCTTATTATCACTAATTGTAAAAAACCTAATAAGTTTAATTGCAAATTTTTGTGTGTCACGACGAAATTTTTGTTTCTTGACTTTAAAATAAGATTTCTTAATTTCAATTCTTTCTGTTAATTTCATATTAATGTTTTTTTAATGAATAATTTTTACACTACAAAGATATATATAATAACTGATATAAAAAAGTTAATAATAATTAATCAACTATATTTAGTTTTTTATGATTACAAAAGTAGATATTTTTATTTTAATAAAAAAATTATTTAATATTTTTTATAAATTATAAACAGTTATAGCATAATATATCAAAACAAATCATAACAATAATAATATATAATTACAAATATAATGATTGAATATGATTGATTTTAAATATAGAGAATATTATGATGAAAAATGCATAAAATTAATTGAATCTATAGGCTATAAAAATAAAACAAATAATTTCATGCTATTTGAACAAGATGGCTATATTAATATAAATTTTTATATAATAAATGATTGGGATAAAATAATTTCATTTAATAGGTACTACCAAATAACAAATGAAATTAAAGTCTATACAAAAGAATTTTTTAATTTTGAAGATTTTAAAAAATTTATAATTGAATATCATATAAAAATATTTAGAAAATTAAAATTAAAAAATTTGATATGAATGATCATTTAGAAAAAGATTATATAGATGATGATTTTAAAAATAAATATAATAGAGAAATAATAAAATCAAAAATATTAAATAATATATTTAAACAAGAAATTAATCAAGATATAATTTAAAAAATATTTAATATATACAGATATGAAGCACTTAAAATTTTTTGAATTAGATCAATACACAGAGAAAGAAATTAAGCAGTATAAAATGTCATATTCTCAAGCAGGTAAAGCTTGGAAATCTTTATGGTATGATTGTTATTCTTGGAAATCTTTATGGTATGAACATAATTTTTTTCATCCAGCTCAAAAATTTTTTAAAATAAAAATATCATTGAATTATGATAAAGATGAAGATCTTGGATATTTTGAAATTTTAAAATATAGTAAAGAAAATAAATCATATACTAATCTTGGAGGTAAATTTTTTAGAGGTACACCTGAAGATAGAATGAATTTTATAAAATGGTTAGATGAACTTAATTTAATAAATAAAAATAGAGATATTTAAATCTCTCTATTTTTAATATTCTTAACTAAAACAAACAAGTCCATTATCTGATGCTACTCTAAATGCTTCTTTAAATTTAGAATAAATATCATAAAAATAATCTCCTTGACTAATTGCTACTTTATCAAATTCAACAAAATCTTCATATAGTTTTTTTGATATTTCAGGTCCTATAACGCCTTCACAATCACTGAATATTATAATTTCATAAAAAGATTTAGCTACATATTTTTCTCCTGAATTAATTTCATCTAATTTAATTTTTCTAATATTTGTATCAAAATCATTAAATACATCTTGCATACTAATATATCCTAGCATTTCTAATAAATTCTTTCTCCAAACACCATAACCTGAACATGATCCAACATGAAAAGAGTCACTTTCAGATTCATCTGTTTCATGATAACATTGACCATTTTTTAATGAACCTAATTGATATATGAAATATTTATGATTTTCAATATAATTATCGTCATCATCGTCATTACTTTCTGATATTTTAATTTTACTATAATATGATATATCTAAACCCATTTTTATTATTTTTTAATATTTTTTAATTTTTCTTTTCTAACTAATTTAATTGGTAAACAATTATTATATTTCAACATATCAGCTTCTTTTTTTCTTATTATTTCATCTTTTTCATACTTCAAAATAAGTTTTTTGTATTTATATAATACTTCACGTGATGGAGAATCGTTTCTCCAATCAATTGTATTACCATTATGAAATGAGGTAACTAAAATATAGTAATTTGTAGTATTTTATTAGATTTGTTGGGTAACAATTCTAACTTTACTTTTACAATTTCCTAAGTGATAGTCTATTAACACATCATCTTTTAATAACATGTTCCGATACTTCAGTTGGTTGGTCTTTCTATATAATTGAATCCAATTATCCTGTGTTGTGTTGATATTCTCACCAAGTAGATAAAACAATTTCTCTTGATTTATTAAATTCATACACGGGTATATAGAACTACCTTTTTTAAATTTATTCATCCCTCTACTGCCAATTTCAATGCTAGATGAAATTGGGTCAAAGAAGGTATGTATCATATTTCCGATAAAACTACTATAAGCAGCGTTTACCTCTATTTTATTTAAGCCATTTTCATTACAATATTTAGTAATCAAGTTGGTCGTTAAAGTTCGATGCCATAGATTTTTAGTTTGTTTATTTAACTCTTTACCTACTGTATCTTTTGATTGTTTATCTTTAAAATCAAGATCTTCCATCACAAAATTATACACTCTGAAGTGCTTACACATCATGAATATTTGTTTCCAGACTTCTTTTATTTCATGTTTTCTTTTATCATTTTGTTTAACTTGTTTCTTGTCTGAAGAGCTTAAACTTAATTTCGTACTTAACTCAGATAAAATAAAGCACTGAACATGAATTAATTTCTGCTCATCATTAATGTCATCAAATATACTTAAACCGATAAACTTTGGATTTAAATCAACCGCCATGTAACGATTTGATAGCTTACCTACTTTTTTTCTATCATTTTGTTCATTCTTATGCTTTATATAAATTTCCTTTTTACTTTCTTTGCTTAACGCAAGTAACTGTTCTTTCTTGCAGTCCAATTGATTGAATTCATAACCATTTAATAACTCTTCGTCATAAGATAAATGAATATATTCGTTTGATAATCTTATGGTCACTGGCATTAAATTCAGGTTAGACATTTCTTGAATTTTAATTAATTTATTTTTTTGTTTTTTGCCGTTAGTTTTAAAAGTGATATCAATTTTAAAATCTCTTGATGGTTTGAAAGTGATTTTATTATTAATTAGATCGAAATCAATTTTTCTGTTACCTTTTTCACAGGCACGTCCGATTAAATAAATTCCTAATTTACGTTTTGATGTGAACTCTAATTTCTTGAGCCCTAACCTTTCTATTAATTCTTTCTTATATTCAAGAAATTTCTTGTAATCTGTTGATTTAATATCAATCTTTGTTAGCTGTAGCTCAGTTTTATAAATATTTAAATGTAATTTCGTGATTTCACGTTGTAGTGCTTTACCACCAAATGTAATATTATTGTTTATATTTCGTTTAATTCTTGCTAGATTATTTATTAAATTATATTTTTTACGTTTTTCCTTTTTTGTTTTGAATTCGTTATTATCAAGACATTTCTGAATATCAATTATCTTTTTTGATTTCTTTTCTTTGGTTGCTTCGTGCTGTTTAAGTTTTGTTTTCACATCAGAAATACAACAATCAAACATGGATTTGTCTAACACAGAATTATTTAATAGTGATTTTATATAATCATCATCAATTAAATCAAAATGATTATAAAGAGTATAAAACAAACCAGTGTAGTCAGAACAATATTGATCTATTATCTCTGCTTGTAAGCACTCTTTTATTTTTAATTTAATAGTTAACATTTATTTAAATCGTTTATTTGGTAGAATCAAAATTTAATAGTATATTTGTACTATATAATAAAATTATTATATCAGTTTTTATCATAAAAGTTTATATATTATATTAAAACTGATAGCTATTAACTATGACATTTCACCTTTGCTCATCCATATATACCATCTATTATAATCTTTAACAGTAAAATGAATATTATCATCACAAATCAAAAATTTTAATATTGAATTATCATAAAATAATATTGTAGCATAATAATTATCTACATTAATAGATGAAATTTTAACATTTTCTAAATATACAAGTAAAATATCTAACAAAGGATAATAATCATATTTTATATGATTATGCCATAAAAACCCGTAATATATTTTTTTTAATAACTTATTCATTATTTTTTAATATTTTTTAATTTTTGTTTTCTAAGTAATTTAATAGGTAAGCAATCAGAAAAATCTTCAATTTCTACATTATCTATTTTATGATTTTTAGATTTTTCATGATTTAGAATTAATTTTTTATATTTATAATAAACTTCACAAGATGGTTGTTTTTTATTCCATTTCATTATTCTTCCATTACTAAATTTCATTGTTCCATAAGCCATCCAAGCATTCCATCTAGAATTCCAAAAAGTTAATACTGAATTATCAGAGAAAGTTATTACACAATTACCTATTATAATTTCAATATTAATAATTTTAACATTTTCTAAATATACAACTAAAATATCTAATGCATGATAGGTATCATACAATTTCATAGGAGTATATAAAAAGTAATAAAAATTCTTAAATATTTTTAAAATATTTTTTATTATTTTATTTAACATATTCATATATAATTATTTAAGAAATAACCAGACAAACAGATAAAAAACTCCAATAATAACAACCCACCTAAGAATAATTGAAAATAATGCTGAAAGAGGATCAGCAAACCAATAAAGTATTTTAATTACGCCATAAACAATCAATGGTAGAAATAACTTTAAAGGATTATAATCACTACCTTTTCCTATCCAAGATAGAATACCAATAGCATTAATATTAAAATACCATAAAAACACAAACAAAATTTGAACGACAATTAATGTCATGTAAAAATACCTAGTTATCTCTTTCATGATTTTATAATTTTAAATTGTATCACAACATATTAAATTTTCAAATAGTACATCATCAAAAAAAGAATCATCAGTTTTTATATGACAAATACCAGAATTATTAATCAATTCTCTTGTATTATTTATTTGTTTTTCTACTTTTTCTTTTAAATTACATATTTTATTAGCATCTTCAATAATTTCATTTAATTGCATAATAAATTCTTCAATAACCAAATTAAATTGACACAAATCAAAACATTTATCTATAGATAAATTAATCCAACAGTTTGAAATTGAAACACCATCTTCTATTTGAATATAAAGAGTAGTCTTTCTTAATGCTATTTCAAATAATCCGCATTCATAACTAAATTTAAGTTTTCTTAAAGTTAACTCATGACTAATTAAATTAATTTCAGTTATCATTTTTAATTTTAATGCTCTTTCTTCTTTATTTTTCATAAGTTATTGAATATTCAAGTTTTTAATTAATACAAAGATAATAATAATTTTTGTATAACAAAAATTCATCACTAAATAATGATGAATTTTATGCTTTTTTATTTAAAGAAGAAGAAATCACAACGTCTATTAATTCTATACATCATTTTTGGAGTATCAATTTTACCTAATCCATTTATGATAATATGATCCTCTGAAATTTTATATGTATTTACTAATTCATTTTTAACCATATTAACTCTATTCATGCTTAATTTATCATTATAAGGTACATTACCAATATAATCACAATATCCTCTTATTTCAACATTATAATCTGGATATTTTCTCATTATAAACGCAACATGTTTAATAATATTTAATGCAGTATTATCTAAATTATATTTATCGAAATCAAAATAAATACTTGGAATTTTATTAACAAATTCATCATTTATACCATTATTATTTGCATATGTAGTACTATCATTACAAGTTTTACACCCATTATAAATAGTATTTGTATTTGTATTATAATTATTAGTTATATTAACTGTTGTACCACAACAAGGTTTATCATAATCTGAATACTTTTCTAATTTTTTATTAATTTCTATAGATTTAGATTCTTTTGATTTAAATTTATAACGAGCATAGAGTGTAAATACATCAATATTATCATTAGAATTGCTATCATATCCACCACTACTATAATGTTTTACTCCTTCAGGTGTACTAAAAGCTAAAACTATACCTTCTAAATTATCTTTATTATTAGTTCTATAATGTATTTTTCCTCCTATACTTATATTATTATATAAACTATATTCAGCATAAAATGTAATAGGAATAGTGAATGCATTACCATAATCAGGAATTGCTTTAGATGTAACATCAGGCTTTATGATATTTTGATTAAATGTATAATTTGCATAACCAATTCCAATTGATCCATTAAAAGAAAATTTAGAATTTGACATTGGAAAAATCATTTTTGTAAAATTAATAGTGGCATTAAAATCACCTGTATTATAATTAGTTTCAAATGATGCATAATGATTTTCACCTTTTAACGGTAAATGATAATAATTAACTGATAATCCCCAAATTGGAGTGAGAGTATACTCAATAAGACCTCCAACTGTTATTTGTCTTACTGATCCAGGAAAAATACTTGTGATATCTTGAGTTACATCACCATCGAAATAATTTACTCCAATTTCACCTACAATTGAAAATTTATGATTATCATTTTCTGAAAATATAGAAAAAGAAATCATCAAAAAAATAAATAATAATAGTTTTTTCATAATAATTCTTTTAAATGTTTTAGTTTTTTATGTTTAAGATATAATACATATATAAATATAAGAGAAAATAACTCTAATATAGGTATATCACCAACTGGAACAGAAGATGGAGGACATGGTTCAGATACCCATTCATCATAAGGAGGAATCCATACTTCATGCCAACCACATTTATCATATTCCCATTCGTAATATCCATCATGATGTACCCAATGTCCACAACCAGTTGGCGGAGTAGTACATTTTTGTGATGAACTACCACTATTTGATAAACTACTATTTGATGAACTACTATTTGACAAATCAGTAGTAGTAGCTATTGCTGTTAAATTATTATCTAATTTAGAACTTGATGCTTTTTTAGAATTATATAAATCAAATGATGGAATTAATATATCTGAATGATCATTCATATTATTATGAGAATATAATACATCATTATAATCAGAAGAACTCAATGATGACGGATTATCATTATTTACTGATATAACCTTATATGATTCATCAGATGGTATACTGATGTTAGGTTCATCACTTTCATCAGAAATATTATTATCTGTACTACTTGATAAAATATTAAGTTTTTTATCACTATACGAAGATGATTTATCAATTTCACTAAAATTGTAATCTGATGTAGAAATGTTAGAATATAATTTAGTATATGGTTTAACATTTATATAGATTAAAAATATAATAACTGAAATCGAAATTACTAAAAATAATATTTCTTTATTTTTCATACTTATACAATTTTAATATTTATGTGCAAAGATAATATATTTATTGTTATTTACCAAATTTATTTTAAAATTTTAATAATTTATCAAATTCAGCATATTTTTTATTCATTATCATAATATAATTATGTTCCTTTTTAGAATATTCTTCCTTTGCTTTGCATTGTTCTAAATGCACATTATACCAATATGACGATTTTATTTCAATTATTAAATCATAATCAGGTAAATAAAAATCAGAATGATATATTCTTGTTTGACCTAAATAATTATATTTTAAAGATAATCCATTCTCTATTTTAATTATATCTTTGTATTTTAATACAAAATCATTTTCATAAGAACCTTGACAAAATAAATCATCAAAATAAGTTAACTTAAATCCATTATTTTTATGTTTATTAAAATAATCTTGATTTTGAGAAGGATAATCAAAACCATAATTTTTAAAATTTGTTTTTCTTATTTTATCTTTAACTGATTCACATTGAGTAGGATATTCTACTCCTAAATTTTTTAAATTCGTTTCTCTTATTTTATCTTTAATTTCTTCATTTTGAAAAACATTTTTACATCCATATCTTATTAAATTAGTATTATCTACTTTGATTTTAATTTCTTCATTTTGATGTGGATTTTCAACTCCATATCTTTCTAAATTTGTATTTTTCATTTTTTCTTTTATATCTTCTAATTGAAATACATTATCTACTCCATATTTTTCTTGTGTAGCCAACAATCTTTTTTGTTTCATGCACTTAACATCATTACAACATGTTGTCGATTTTCCATTTTTTGTTTTATTATTATAATTATTATAATTATTATAGTTAATTTTAAATATTTTACCACAATAATCACATTTAACATCTATAATAGCATGACTGCCTAATGTTAAGTTTTTTACTGGATAATTTATTATATCACCTATTTTGCATTTAGTATCACTATAAATTCTTAAATTATTTTTTGTTATTTTAATTTCAACATATTTTGATATTATCATTCATTTTAATTATTTTTAGTCGGACTTTATTTTATTTATATATAAAAATAAAAAGGTCATAAATGGAAAAAAAAGTAAAAATATTAACAGTTAAACATTATTTTAATTTAAGCACAGAAATTAGTTATAAATTTGAAAAATATATTAAAGATAATGTTATAAGTAAACCTAAATTACTAGAAAAATTAGTAATTAATTATCTTAAAGAGAATAATATTATAGAATAATTTAAATAAACTATTACTCAATTAAATTATATAAAAACATAAAAACAATCAATTAAATGAACAAATTTAAAGTTTTAGTTCTTGACTCAGACTGTGATGGTGTTGGATACGCAAGATTGCTTTCACCATATTCATGTTTTAATGATCCTGATATTCAAGTAGATATAAGATTATTTATGGATAGTACATTACCATTATTTAATGAAAATTTTCTAAGTCAATATAAAATAATAGTATTTAATAAACCAATTCCTTTTCCTGAACCAAAAGCTAAAGAAGTTTTTGATGCAATTATAAAAAAGCATAATATAAAAAAAGTTTTTGATCTAGATGATTATTGGATTTTATCCAATGATCATCCGAATTACAGAATGTGGAAACAAAATAATTCTCAATCAATAATTGAGAATCAAATTCGTGAAGCAGATGCAATAACTACAACAACAGAATTATTAGCAGATAAAATTATAGAATTTAACACTAATATATTAATTGCTCCAAATTCAGTAAATTTAAAAGAACACCAATGGTGTTCAAATAAAAAACCTTCAGATAAAATTAGATTTTTATGGGGTGGTGGAATAACTCACTTGGTAGATTTAAGATTATTAAAAACATCATTTGAAAAATTAGATAAATATTTTTTACAAAAAGCTCAAATGGTAATGTGCGGATTCGATTTACGAATGGCTACTCCGAATGGTATAATTAAAGATAATATAAATAGAAGTCCTTGGACATTTTTTGAATCAATTTTTACAAATAATTTCAGATATATTTTAAACGGTAAATATAATGCTTGGCTTAGACAAGGTGATGATAAAGGTCGAGATAATTACGGAGTAAATGAAGAATTTAAAGATGAATTTTATCAGAGAAGGTGGACAAAACCAATATTGCTTTTTGGTACTATGTATAATGAAGCAGATGTAGTATTAGCACCTTTAAAGTCTCACAATTCTTTTAATATGGTAAAGAGTCAATTAAAAGTAATTGAGGCTGGAGCGCATCATTGCCCGATTATATGTAGTAATTATGGACCTTATACTATAGATGATATTGAAGGTAAGATTGATGGTAAACAAAAAGGTTTTTTAGTTGATGAAGATACTGATAGTTCATTACGTTGGAAAGAAATTATGCAATATTATGTTGAAAATCCTGATAAAGTTAAAGAGCATGGTGAAAATTTATTTGAATATGTAAGAGATAATTATGAAATTGGTATTACAAATCAAAAAAGATCTGAATTATTTAAAAAATTAATAGAATAATTATGATAAAAGCAATATTTGTAAGAGGAGATTATGGAAAACAAAGTGATCTGGAAGAATTAAATAGAGAGTTAAAAGAATGCAAATCTATAATTAAAGAAATGTCAACTGGATATGGAACAGTTTTAATAGTTGATATTTTTTCAAGAAAAGAAAAATTAGAAAAATTAAATGAAATATCAAATAAAAAATAATTAAAAAATATGTTAAAAGCAATTTATATAGGATATGATGCTAAGCAAAAAATTAATGATATAAATAGAGAATTAAAAGATTGTAAATCTATAATAGAAAAGATTTCGACTGGAGATGGTCAAACTATTTTAATTGTTGATACGGTCACAAGAAAAGATAAATTAGAAAAATTAAATGAAATATCGAATGAAAAATGAACTAATAATAATAGTATATAAAATAAATATATCAGGGTTAACAAGACAGCAAGCAGAAGAGATGATAATGAGTTATATTGAATCTGGTAATTTATCATCAGATGAAGAATTAAAAGAAAATTATACTATACGTGAACTGTATTTACCGATACAAACAGGAGATAATAATATTGAAGTTATTTATCCAATAGCTGGAAATACATATTCTAATAATTTTTATGATATAGTAAATGATATTAATAAAATAATAAAAGATATACACTATGATGACGTTAAACCATATTGGAATAAATTATTAAGGGAATTAAAAATAAGAATATTAGAAGATAAAGATGAATAAACAGATAATATAAAAAATATTAAAATGAGCAAATTAATGAAATGGTCAGGATCGAAAGATTCCCAAGCAAAAAATATAATAAATTATTTTCCTAAAAAAATAGACACATACAGAGAGCCATTTTTAGGAGGAGGATCTGTATTTTTAAAATTATTAGAAAGTGATATTGAGGTCAATAGTTACTATTTATCTGATATTAATAAGGAATTAATAGGTATTTATCAATTAATAATGAATGATCCTGATTTACTTATAGATACATATAATAATCATTATAAGGAATTTAATATAGATGATGATATACAGCATAGAAAAGAATATTTTAATGAAATAAGAAATAATTTTAATGAAAATAAAAAGTCAGAAGATTTCTATTTTATTATGAGGACTGTAACTTCTGGATTACCAAGATGGAATCAAAGTGGTAAGTTTAATTCCAGTTGTCATTTCACAAGAAGTGGAATGATGCCAGAATCTGTTGATAAAATTATAAAAAAATATAACAAATTATTCAATTCTAAAAATATTATATTTTCACAAGAAAGTTATGAAAATATAAAATCAAATGAAAATGATATAATTTATATGGATCCGCCTTATCAAAATACCAAAGGTATGTATTATGGTGGATTTAATTCTGAAAAATTTATAAATTGGTTAGATTTATTATCATCCAAATGGATTTTATCATATAATGGAAAAATAAATGATGATAAAATAGAACATTTTGGACCAAATAATTATAAACGGCATGAATATTTAATATCTGGAAATTCTTCATTTAGAAGAATAAAAGAAGCAAGTAATGATACAATAATTAGTGAATCTCTTTATTTAAATTTTTAAAAAATAATAAATAATATGAAAACAAATGAAAGAGTAGAACCAAAAAAATTAACTGATAATGAAATTGATGATTTAAATAATTATTCTACTTATCAAATAAGTGAAATATCATTATTTATATATGAAGAATATCTTAAAGAAAATTTAAAAAATAATGAAAATGAAAATGAATAAAGCAGATAAATATTACATTGAAAATTTAAACAGAATAAAAAATGAAGGTTCTTTTGATGAAAATCCAAGGCCAAGATATAAAGATGGTACTGAGGCATATACAAAATTTATAACTCAAGTATTTGAAGAATATGACATTTCAAAAGGTGAGTTTCCAATTCCAACACTGAGAAATACAGCTATAAAAACTGGAATAAAAGAGATTTTCTGGATATATCAAAAACAAACAAATTCATTAGATGTGGCACATGAGCTTGGAGTCACTTGGTGGGATGAATGGAATGTCGGTGATTTAACAATTGGATCCAGGTACGGTTATACTATTAAGAAATATAATTTAATGAATAAATTATTAGATGGATTAAAAAATGATCCATTTGGTAGGCGTCATATAATTAACATGTATCAATATGAAGATTTTGATGAACCAAAAGGATTATATCCTTGTGCATATGAAACATTGTGGTCAGTTAGAAAAGTAAACAATGAATATTATTTAGATATGACATTAACGCAAAGATCAAATGATTATTTAACTTCAGGATTTATTAACAAAATTCAGTATGTGGCATTTCAAATGATGATTGCTGGACATCTTGGATATAAAGTTGGTAAGTTTTGCCATTTAATGCAAAACTTACATGTTTATGATAGGCATTTTGATGCTTTAGAAGAATTATTACAAAGAACTCCATTAGATACACAGTCAAAATTAATATTAAAAGAGAATAAAAACTTTTATGATTATAATATTAATGATTTTGAAATTACTGGAATAGAAGGAATTGAAAAAATTAAATCTCCTTTGGAATTAGCGATTTAAAAATTATAAATATAAAATATGATAGAAACATATAATGAATATGTAGAACTAATAAAAGAAGGACTAATTAGAACTCATAATATAATAACATATGAAGGTAGTTTAGAAAGAGAGTTATATTTAATTGGGATTAAATTTGAAATAAAAATTTACAATAAATTAAAATTTGATCTATCATTATATAAAACTAATATTATTGATAATGATTATCTTGAATATATTGTTAATTATATTGAAAAACAATTAGGATATTATCCTTCATATATAACAGTTGAAAATAATATTGGTAAAAATGGGTTTAAATTTGATAAAAAGTATTTATCAAATAAATATAAATCAATTAAGATAAATTTTGAAGCTAAGTACGATGATGGATTTTATAAAAATATTATAAAAGTTCCTAAAATTGCATATCACTTATCACCAGTTGATAATGAAGATAAAATAAATAAAAATGGATTATGCGTAAAGGCATATAATAGAAAAGGTGAACATCCTGAAAGAATATATTTATTTGCTGATATTAATGAATATGATGATTTATTAAATTCGCTTAAAATTGATGATAAATTAAAAGGTATAAATAAAAATTATAATTTATATGAGGTTGAAATGAGTGATAAAAATATTATACATACTGATCCTAATTACAGTAACGGTTTTTATACCTATGATAGTTTTAATCCAAAATTTTTAAAAATAATAAAAACATAATATTTAATTAATGATAGATAATTATAAAGAATATGTAGAATTAATCAAAGAAGGATTAATCAGAACTCATAATATAATTAATTGTGAAAGTAGTTTAGAAAGAGAATTATATTTAATTGGATTTAAATTTAAAATAAAAATTTATAGTAAATTAAAATTTGATCTTACATTATTAAATACTAATAATTTTGATTTCGTTGATTTTGAATATATTATTGATTATATTGAAGATCAATTAGGTTATTTTTCATCATATATAACAGTTGAAAATAATATTGGTAAAAATGGGTTTAAATTTGATAAAAAGTATTTATCAAATAAATATAAATCAATTAAAATTATATTTGAAGCTAAATATGATGATGGTTTTTATAAAAATGATATAAAGGTTCCTAATGTTGCATATCATTTATCTCCAGTTAATAATGAAGATAAAATAAATAGAATTGGATTATTAGTAAAAACTCATAATAGAAAAGGTGAATATCCTGAAAGAATATATTTATTTAGAAATATTAATGATTGCGATAAATTATTAAAATCATTAAAATACGATGATAAGTTAAAAGATATAAATAGAAATTATAATTTATATGAGGTAGAAATGAGTGATAAAAATATTATTCATACTGATCCTAATTATAGTAACGGTTTTTATACCTATGATAGTTTTAATCCAAAATTTTTAAAAATAATAAAACATAATATTTAAATAAAAAGTTCAGATTTTTCTGAACTTTTTTATAAATTAAATTTTGCTGATGCTCTAATAGAACTCAAATCACCTAGTGCTTTTGGATCATATTTCATATTATTTATATATTCTAACGAATTTTTTGAAAATTCTGTTTTAAATTTAGCAATAAAAGGTTCAGGATTTTCCATATAATAAATATCATTTGATCCTTTATTTTCAAGTACTGCTTGATAATAATTATGAGTATCATTTTTATCATTTCCAATTCTAAATTTAATAATATATATAGGATAACCATATCTACTAACTGATATATCAAACCACTCATCATTTAATACATCATTTACATTTTCATTCCAGTATATAACAGTTGGATGACTTACATAACCTTCAGCTATATTAAAATTTTCATTTATAAAATCTAAATATTTGTTTAACATAAAAAATTGATATTCTTTTTTTAATATATATAAAAAAATGAAATTCAAATTTAATGGAAAATAATAAAGAAAAAGAAGAATTCAAAATGCCTCAAATTAAATCAGAATCTGATTTAAATAAAGTATTTGATGCTATATATGATCAAGGATTTGGATATATAAGTAGAAGAGATGATTATCACCAAAATAAAATTCAAAAAATTGTACAAAAATACAATACATTAAAATTAGATATACCTGATAATTTTTATCGTAATCTTTATGATATAAAAAATTATTCAGAAGTTGAAAAAGAAGTGATGAATCATTTTTCTAAATTTAATCCTGATGATAAAATTAATGAATTTATAAAAAATATTTTTTCATTAAAATATGATGATAGAGGTAAACCTCCTGAAAATAACTGTGAAAGTATAAATACTGTCATTGATTGGTTCAAATTCAAAAATAAATATAATCTTATTGATAAAGATTTCAAATTCAATAAAAATTATCTAAATGTAGATGTTTATAATTTAGATAAAAACTCAATAAAAATAAATTTTAAAGATGATTATGATAATTTTGAAAGTTTTTACGAATTAATATTTAATGAAAAATGTATTGAGATAAAACATAGAACTGGCGATTGGCAGAATATTGGTAAAATAGAAATAAAATTATTTCTAAATAATACAGCTAGTATTAGAGGAGATTTAACTAAAATTAAAGACTATTATTATAAAGATTTAATGAAAAATTTTTATTTTAATAATGCATATATTATATACTATAAAAATAAAATTGAAAAAATAAATCCAAAAGTGTAGAAATTTCTACACTTTTTTATTTTTATAATAACTTATAATATTATTATCAATATCATTTAATAATTTTTCAAGATTCTTAATAATTTCTTTATGTTTTTCTGCAGCAGAAATAATATCAAAATTTAAAAATTTTTTATAAATTAATATATCATTTTTATATTCTGAATATAGATTTCTATTACAAATTTTAACTCCTAATTTAAATATTTTTTCTTCAATTTTGCTTGTTAGATTAATTATGTCTTTACTATTAGATTTAATATAATTATTACTATTATTATAATCTTTTAATAAATTTATTACGCAATTAAATGATTTATTTAATAAAGACATACATGTTACATAATTACCATAATATAATATAGCATTATCAAAATCTTCATCATTTAATAATTTTAAACTACTATTCAAATCATTTTTCATTTTATCAGCATAATAATCAAGATTTATATTACTAAGATTATGATATCTATTACCAACTTTAGCATGTTCTAATATTTTTTTATCATTATAGCATATGATATCTATTTTCGTTAATTCATCAATTTTTTTATTAATGTTTTGATAATCTATAACAATATTATTAATTTTAACAATTTTAGTTAAAGATTTATTCAATTTATTATCTAATAAGTTTTTTTCTTTAATTAACTTCTTCATTCTATTAATTGTATACTCATTATCATTCATATTAATATCTACGGTAAGATTATTTAATTCAGATTTGATATATTTTTCACAATTTGGATAATTAGTTTGCATATAAATTTCAATATCAGATTTACTTTTTGATATTAAATATATTGAATCATCTATACTATTAACAATTTGTTTATATTCAATTAATGATTTATACATATTTTTCAATTTGATATAAACATTTATATTCACATCAATCTTAGTTATTTTATCATAGATTGAATCATTATATTTTATTAATAATTCATCAGGTAATTCATTTATTTTATTTTTTAATTTTTTTATTCTTTTATTTAATATTACAATATTTTTTTTTAGAATTATAAAATTCCTTCTTTTTATATATTCAAAATATACTATATTTATTAAAAAATATAATAATGATATTATAAATAAAAAAGAAATTAGCAATGATAGCACAATTAAAATTTTCATATTTTCATATAACGTTATTTTATTAGATGTTCTATTATAAAAATAGTTTTAAGTTTTTTTTTATTTATATATAAAGAAAAAACATCTATTATGATAGATACAAGAAATGAAGATTTAGTAAAAAAATATTTTGATTTAGTTCAAGAAGAAATCAAAAGATTAATTTCTCAAGATAAAGAAATAAAGAAAAGTGATGTGCAAACATTTAATGATGAAATTTTCAATCAATCTGATGAAATTAAAAGTGAGATAAGTAATTACATCGATCAAGCAACAATGAATGATTTAGATATTAATAAAATTGCTAAAATTCTTTATGATAAATTTAAAGTTCAAACTAAAAATAATGTATTCAATCAAACGGATTCACAGAATGTGCCTAATACTTTAATGGGCGAGAATAAACACATAAAAACATTTGAACAATTTAATTATGATAACAAATTTTAAAAAATATACATTAAATGAAACATATGAATTATCTGGAAAGAATTCATTTTTAACTTATTTGCAGATAGTTTCAAATCATGATTATCATTTTATTTCGAATGATACATATAGAAAATTATACAAATATCATGTATTTTTTTCAACTGAAACTATAACAGGAATAGAAGATTATGTAGATATTTTTAAATATAAACACTCATTAGCATCAGCATATGAAATATTATTACAAATAAAAGATAATAAATTAGCATTCTTTTTTGGTATAAAAGAAAATTCTACATTAAGATATGGATTTTTAGATTTAGATACACAAAGGAGTTATGTTGTTGGAGAATTTATATTTACTAAAGAATTTTTTGGATCAATATCTAAATATAAATCTATGCAGTTTGTTAATAAAATAATACAGAATACTGATGCTAAAAAATTACCAATACTATCAAAGATAAAACAAGATTGTGAACAATTTTACAAAGGTAAGAAGAAAACAAAAGTAGAAATATCAGACAATAAAGTGATTATTTATATAACAAGAGATCAATTCACTGATGATGATATAAATATGAATCGTCCATTCAGATCATTAGATAATTGGGCTTCTAAAAAAATGTGGAGAAACAAAGTTGAATGTAGCGTTGATGATGAAGGCGATCCAATAAAATTTATATTGATAGTGAAATGAAATACTTAAAAAGATTTGAAAATAAGGAAAAAGAATATAATATTGATGATTATATAATTGTTCATAATAATATATATGTAGGAACTAGTAAAATATTTAAAATTGTTGATATTGTAAAAAATGCATATTATCCATATAACGTTATTGGAGTAAATGGAGATATTCATTTTTTAGAATATAAGGACATAAAAAGAAAATTATCTAAAAAAGAAATTGAAAAATATGAATTAGATAATATATCAAATAAATTTAACATATGAAATATTTAAAAAGATTTGAAAATATTAATAATAATCCTGAAATTGGGGATTATATTATTATAGATAAACTTAATAATATACTAGGTCCAAGTTATGATGATATTTTTTATTTTTTGAATAATAATATTGGCAAAGTTGTTGGATTTGGAAATGTATATAACGGAAAAGGTATTAAAATCAAATTTTTTAATATACCAAAGAATCTAAATACTCATTTTAATCCTGATCATATAAAGATTTTTCCAATGAATTCTATTTTAGCATTTGGTAAAAACAAAGAAACTGTGAAAGAAGAAGCTGAAATACAACGTAATATAAAGAAATTTAACTTATGAAATATATTAAAACATTTGAATCAATATCAAAAGGAATCAATAATATAACTACTATTGATTGCTCTGGAGATAATTTAACTGAATTACCTGAATTACCAGATAGTTTAATTACTTTATATTGTAATAATAATTTTTTAACTAAAATTAAAAAATTACCTCCTAATTTGAAACATTTAAAATGTTCTCATAATCATAATTTATCTGAGTTACCTATATTACCAGAAACTATGACTGAATTACGTTGCTATAACACTAAATTACCTTATAATAATCTAATTGAATATAAAAAATGGTTAGATAAAGAGCATCCTGAAATATCAAAATCTAAACAATTTAATTTATGAAATACTTAAAATATTTTGAAACAAAATTAGAAGTTGAATATCATTGTCTTGAATGTGGATGGATAGGCTGGTTACCTATGACCAAAATAGTTAAATGTCCAAATTGTGGAAATATTAATGATATATGGAAAGAAGGCGAATCAATACCTGAAAGACATAAAAAAATGAATTATTTATCTGAAAATATTAATATTATTAAACAACAACCTTTTTATTTAAGTGGAGATATATTATACATATCAGATGATATGGCAAAATTAATGACTCCAACATATGCAAAATTAAATAAACTTTATAAAAATAAAGGAGTTCGTGATTATATCAATCAAGAACAAATTGATTTTTATAATAATGAAAAAGATGATAAAGGTTATTATAAATCTAGAAATATTAATACTAATATAACTGTAAGATATGAAAGGATGTATGCTATGACAATACTTATAAAAAGACTTGGTGGAGTTCTTGAAAATAAATATGGAGAATTTCAATATTTTATAGGAGGAACATCAGGAGATCACGATATGCATGGTAAAAACATGGTGAGAGATACAAAAGAATGTAATTATAATCTAATGATAAAATATTATCCTATTATTGAACATATAAAAAATTTTTACAAAAGATTAAAATCTAAAGACGAAGGATTTTTTGATATAATTAAAGATTCATTAGATAAAGATATAATGTTAGCTCAATACGGGGTACCAAAAGAACTAAAAAAATATTTCAAAAATGCTGAAGATGTGGCAATAAATGTTAATAAATTTAATATATAATATTATATATAGTATATATCATGATCTTGCATGAATTTTATTTCGAATGAAATAGATTTTTTTTATATATAGATAAAAATTAAATTATTAAACATGATAAATCAACAAAATAGTTTTGTATCATTAGCTGAACAACTAGCTGTATTAAATAAAAATTCTACGGAAGTTATGACAAAATTAAATGATGTCGTAACTAGTAGAAATTCTGTTATTAACGTTAACTTAATGAATTCTGATGGTACAACATCATCATATCAATTTCCAACTGTTGGACAATTGAAAAATGAATTAGATATTGCGAATAGAAATATTCAAAAATTAGCAGGATTAGCTGATAGTACAGCCTATGTATCTGATGGTACAACAATGAGAAGAATATATGTTGATGATTTAAATAGTGAACCTAGTCCTATTGATAGTTTAGATACAATTAATAATTTTACTTCTATAAATAATTCTTTTTTTGAATCATTATGTGATCCTATATTAGCTATTGAACTTGATTTAACTGATAAAATAGATCAAAAAGTAAAAAAAGTATTATCACGTAGATATATTATTGAATTTCAGAAAGATCAATATGGAAATTTAACATCTGATGGAGCAAATTCTAAATCTGATTTTGAAAATAATTTCTTAAATAGAAATGATATTTTTATTGATGATTTAACTGCATGGTATACAAACACTAAAAATAACGGAGTTTTTCAGAGAAATGAACCATATGATGAACAAATATTTGATTTGGATTATGATAGCCTTCAATACTATGGTATATTTGATGTTGTTGGTATTGATAATGATACAATAAATAATAAAATGTGGTATGTATTAGGTTCAATTACATATTACGATTATACTGGGAATACCAAACAATTATCAGTTGGAGATGAATTGATAATAAATAAAAAAGATTCATCAACATTATGGACAATTAACGAAGTTAGTACTGCTAAAAGTAATTATAGAGTTATTTTAGAGAGGGTGGAAGGCTTAGATCCTGTGCCTATACTATCACAAGGATTAAAGATTTATAGTCCTGTATTACCAGCGAGAACAATAAAAATATCTATTGGTTATGACGAGTATAATGTTATATTTATTAAACCGATTAATACTGATTCAAATGTAATTTCGTCAACATGGTCTTATGGTACATCTTTCTATACCAACAATTTAGTATTGGATACTAATAGTACTGTCTCTATGACAAGATATTATAGTGATAATGTATTTGATTATGGCGCTATATTAAAAGATTTGATTGCTAAAAATATACCTAGTCAATTTGGAGTTATTCCAAATGTACCAAATTTAACAGCTACTAATTTTAAAGTTTTACAAACAAATACTCATTTAACAAATACTGCGGATTCCGCAAAAATTCAAAGTTTAAATGTACAAAAAGTATCTATAAATTCTCAATTAGAACAATTAAATGATGCTATTATTGAACAAAATAAAGAACTTAGTACTAAACAATATAAATCAACATCTGATAAACAAGCTAGTCAAACAACATTAAATAATTTAATAAATCAACAATCTTCTTTGACTAAATCTTATACATCAATAGTTAATCAAATAACAGCACAAAATACTGGAGCAATTTCAGATGTTGAGGCAGAATTTAGTGTAAGAGGATTTTGGAGTGTTCCAGAACCTATTATAATAAATACAGTAGGAGAAAATCAAAAGCAAGAGGTTGTTCAATTTATTGTTCAATATAGATATAGTGCAACAGGTGGATCTGCTCCGACTACTGTTGGATTTGATCTAAATTTAACTGAAAATATATATACTAACTATATTTCAACTGGTGATATTGTAGATCAAACAAAAGCATATCAAAATCCAAGTGTATCAACTCAAAGTGTAACAGAAACTGGATATTTTTCAAATTGGTATCAATTTACAACAGATGCTAGAACAAGAACTTATAATTCAGCATTAAATGTATGGACATGGGATATTGAAGATGTTACTGATGCAAATATAAAAAAAGTAAATCAATTGGATATTCCATTACATCCTAACGAAACAGTTGATATTAGAATTAAATCAATATCAGAAGTTGGATATCCTGATGCACTTATTACATCTGATTGGAGTAATATTATGACTATTGATTTTCCAGATGATCTTGCACAAGTAGGTAATGAAAATGCTACAATTTTACAATCTGCTCAAAATGATCAAATATATAATCAAATAGAAAGTGATTTTAATTCAAAAGGACTAACTGCACATTTACAACAATCATATTATGTTAACGATTTATATGTTGCTCATACAGATATAAACTTAGGTACATCTTTTAAAGATAGTTCAGGCAATATGATTATGTTGAGTGATTATCTAACATCATTAACTAATAGAATTTTAGCACTTGAACAAATTGTTTCTAATGCTAAAGGTGAACTTTCAATTAGTTTATATCAAAATACTAATAGTGTTATTATACAAAATGGCGCATCTATAACACAAAAAATAGTATGTGAAAAATATGCTGAATTGTCTGGTACAACTACAAGAACGTATTATAATAGTACATATTCAACTAATGATTATTATTTAGAATTTGATAATTTATCTCAATCTTCACAATTAGGCTTACTTTCATATAGAAAATATGTACCTACTATTTCTGGTGATAATAGATTTTATAATCCAATATATTCAAATGGATCATTAGCAACATATGTAGATTCAAATGATAATTTACAAACACAAGTTGATAATCAATTTGTTTGGATTTCTGATACATCAGGAAATAATGCTATATATAATTCAGGAGTAACATATGATGCTAATGGATTAGGACAGGTATTATATTCTAAAAATTGGAATATTGGATTAACTGGTACAACAGTACCAAATTCTGGCGGTACATATTCAACACCAATCAATATTTTTAATGATATTAACTGGACTGGAGGTACTTGGATAGCAGATAATAATTATGAAACAGATTTTCCTGTTACTATTCATCCATATATTGATAATATTAACGATTATGTTTATGCTGATAAAAGTGGAGTTGAATTAATTAACGCAAATAGTAAATTTATATTACCTATTAAAATATTTTTTAAATTATCTGGTGGAACAAATGATTCTATAACATTTCCAACTAATTTATCTACATCTCCATATGTAATAAGGAAATTAAGAATATTTATTGAATCTGAAAGCTTAACTAGACCATTTGAATTCGAAATTATATTTAAAATATTTAGAAATAATACATCATCAAATAGAAGTAGTACAGCATCTTAAATATAAAATATTAAAAAATTATGATAAATAATAGCTTTCAATTATTAAGAACAAATCCAGCACTAACAACTAATGTTAAATTAGTTGTTAGTTCTGATTATAAGTTCTATTTAGAATCATTTGATACAAATTCTCAATTATCTAATCAAAAATATAAACATTTTTCAATATCAAAAAATAATTTATATGAAAATCAAATTGTTAAATTTTATGATGGACTATCATCACAATTGGCATTTGATGTTAAATATGATTCTGATGATTCTACTGTATTTTCTAAATACGAACAACAATTTGATGATATTTATTGGAGTGGTGCTAAATCAGTTGAAGATACATGGTATAATGAAACATATGAATATTTTGCGCCATTATTTATAAGAAAAAATAATATACCAGATGGATTTGTTATATTAAGAGTAGATGATTCCGCTCCTTATGATATCCAAGATGATGATTTAGGTGCTGGTAAAATTACAAAAGATAATTTTAATTCTCAAATTGTTAATAATTGGAAATGCGTATCTTTTGTTGATATGAGATATAATACAGATTTAGGATTATTTTTAAATACAAATATTACAAATAATACATCATATCCAGAAAGATCATTTGATTTGGATTTTAGATCATATGAATATTCTAAATTTTACGGAATAGATTATAATAATGGAGGATATGTTAATATTTCTAATTTTTTACAATCAACATTGCAATATGAACAACCACATTTTAAACTTGAATCTGATATTATAGAGTCATTTAAAACAAATAATTTAATATATCCTCATATTTTAAATTTTAAATTTTTATTTAATGATGTACCAGCAGATCCTGTTAATATACATAATTATTCATTAAATAGATATTATGGTTTTTATGCTGATAAATTAGAATTGATTACTAATTTAACTTCATATATAACTCCAGAATTGATAAGTGGATTTACATTGAAGAATAATATATTTGGCTATATGTCAGGAAGTACTTTCATACCAACTAATGAATCTCCATTTGTAGAAGGTTTCTTTTTAGATAAAACTTATTGGATACAACTTACGTCATCTGAGACTGATAATGAATTTTATCAAGTAGTACTAGTGTATAATAACGGTGTTAATACATATAGAGTTATTAGTGATTTTGATATGAGTGGTTCTACTTTTAATGTTTCAAATGATAGAACGTGCTTTATTAATTATACTGATGGCTATATTTATAATTGTCAAACTATTAATAATCCATCAGGTATTACTAATTATATATCTGGATATACTTCTAACTTTAATATTGATCCATATTACTCAGGAAATACTATTAAATCAATGTATGGTGATTTATATTTAATACTAATTGATGGTATATATCATGTACTAAAATGTAAAAATGATAGCTATTTTATACAAAGTGATTACGCAATAAATTCTTACACAACAGGACTAGAATATTGGAAAGGTGGTAAAAATAGTAATTATTATACTACAAAACAAATTTATACATATGGAAATAAACCATTAATCTATCCTGTGTATAGAATAAAATTTAATGATATTAAAGATTTTGATTTTAATAGAGTAAATACACATTTTGCTGATTTTGACTATGAAAAAGATATTTATACTGCAACTGATGAACAAAAATTATATGCTATAGATTATACTGATACTTCAGTATTAAGTCAAAATTATATGACATATCCAAGAGGTGAAGATGGACAATATCAAATAATGAATGTATCTTCTGAATATATCGCAGATGACGAACTTTATGAAATATCATTTAACGATTTAACAGAAATATGGAGAAAAAATCCATCAGTTGTAAAATGGGGGTTCGCTGGCTCAAATTCTAATTGCGATTATCCATATAAATTAAATAATTCAATTAGTATAGGAGACGTATTTAATGCAACTGCAGATGTATTTAGCTTGCTACCAACAGAAGTAGAAAAAAATTTAGATTACTGCTACAGAATAGGTAATTTTTTCTCAGGTAATACAAATAATATTATTAAATATTTAAATCAAACTACTAACATAGAAGTAGATTTTATGGAAAATTATAGTAAAAAATTTAATTTAGATTTATATCTAAATTCAAATGTTGATTATTTTGATTATTTTTTTAAAAATAAAACATATTTTACTATAGATGATATTAATTATACAAAACAAACATTAAAATATTCAACTTTTCAAGCAGGCGATATATATACAGCATCTAGTACATTATTTAAAGGTTTAAATATTAACGCATTAAATGTTACAAGTGTATCAAGAGATATTAATGGATCAATTACAAGTATAGTTGCTGATAATAGTAAAAATTTTAATGATTATAAATTTGCAATAATTCTTAATGATGTTTATCAATATTATACTGGTAATACATATGATTCAACATATGAAGGTGGATTATCAGGAAATACGATAATTGATATATCATCAAATGCAATACACGCATTTTTAAATGAAGAATTTAAAAATATTTTAGTTGTTGTTAATGTTAAAATACCAATTCAAAAAAATTATATTAGTTTAAATAATGTCGCCTTTTTTGGTGAAAAATTTGGATTATATAATTCAAAAACATTAGACGGTAATAGTTTAGTCTATCCAGCAAATGTTAAAGAATTCGATCCATCATTAATAGTTGCATCAAATATATTTAACGCATTTTATGATATGAATTCATTATCAGAATTTGATTCTGGTATAACATATTATTATATCAATTCAATTGGACAATCTGGATATACAGCACCTATGAATACAACTGGAGGTACCATGGCATTAATACCTGATTGGGTTAAAAATGATACTCCATTTATTTTAAATTTAAATGATCCAGCAGTTTTAACAACTAAACAAAATTCATATATTAAAACTGCAATAAAAGGACCATTAACTAATATTTATGATAAATATCAAGTGTATTACGATACAAATCAAAAAACTAAATATAATGTTTCTGAACCGTTAGCTAGATCTATGTCATTAAATATACAACAAAATATAATGAATACTTCAAACGGCGTATCATCAGATAATTCTATTTATAGATATAACGGCTCTTATGAACCAATATTTAATACAATACCAGTATTTAATAATACATTTTTATATGAATCAGGAAATACTATAAGTCAATTTGAATCAAACTATAAATTCGATACTTCATTTGAAAACTTCGGTATGATTGAAGAATTAATTTATTCAAAAATTAATCCTGTAATATCTCCATTAAAATTAAGTAATACTAATACTGATGTATCTGTGTATCCAATAGTTGACGAATTTGGATATCAGTTTTCTTCAAGATTTATATTTAGCTCATCTTGGGATAACGATTTTTATGTAATAACAAATAATACTCAAAATATGAATAATAATGTCTTTTCAAATTTTTCTAACTATGAATATATAATTGATCCAATAAAAAATATAAATGATTAATGAAATATATTAAAACTTTTGAAAATGAATTATATAATGAACCAACATATTGGTTATTGCCGACTGATGATAGATTTGAAAAATCTTTAAAACAAATAAAATGTCCTAATAATAATATTAAATTTTTTTTAAATAATAATAGAATTAAAAATATTAAATATGTATTCATTTGTTATTCACCATATAATAAACAATGGGAATGGAATTCATATAAAGGTAAATTACTTGACGATTATCTTGAAGAAAATAATTATAAATTTGGTGGACATATAAATATGAATGAATTAGAATTAATTGCTGATAAATTTAACATATAACTATATGAAATATATAAAAATGTTTGAAGAAAATATATATGAAAATATATATGAAAATATATATGAAAATATATATGAAAATATATATGATAGTAGATGCTATTGGTTATTACCAACTGATGATAGATTTGAAGATTCTTTAAAACAAATAAAATGTCCTGATTTTAAAATAGAACAATTTTTAGGTAATAAAAATATGAGACAATATAATTATGTATTTGTTGGATATAATCCAACTAAAACTGTAGATGACGATGTTAGTCTTTGTTGGGGCTGGAACTATAAAGTTAATTGGAATAAAAATACTGAAGATTTTTATGAAAAAAAAGGATATAAATTTATGGGAAATATAAATATACCTGATTTCGAATTTGATGTAAATAAATTTAATATATAAAAAAAATAATAAATAGTGAAAAGTAATTTAATATTAAAAAAATTTTCTGTAAACTCTGTGCCAGGTACAATGAATCAAACAGAATTAAGAACTTTTTTTGGAGGTAAAATAATATATACCGAAGATGAAATCTATATTAACGACGACGCTATAAAATTTAGTCAAATTGTTAACAATACTATCAATGGTAATAACGGATACCAATACTATGATATAACTACAATACCCGATGATTGGGAAATTACATTCAATGAAAATTTATCAGATTTAAAACAAAATAATCAAGTAATTTCACAATATAGTCAAACACAATCAGATAAAAATAATAATACCAGATGGCTAATAAATATTAACGGAGCACAAATATTAAAAGATTATTTATTCTTTAAAATTAAAGAACAAAGAGTATTTAAAATAATAAGACAAAATGATATATATTCTAATGATATTAATAACGCAATATATGAATATATAAATCAGAATATTTTTAATAGATATAAATTAGATTCTATACAATTTTATGTAAACTACTATAGCATTACAGATCAAACTATTTATAATAATATTGTTCTACAATATAATCCAATATTTAATCCAGATGTATATCAAACAGCAAATTTGACAAATATAAGTATACAAAATTATGATCCTTATAATTTTAATTCTGTGTCAATATTATATAATCAAAGTAAACCATCTAATCAATATAATTTTAACTATTATTTTGATATTAATTTTGCAAAAATTTAAACTAACTTCTATTTATATTATATATAAAATAAACTCATTCTACAACTATGTCAGAAAACATTGAACTAGACTCAAGACAAAAATTTCAAAAAAAAATGATAGAATCTACAAAACAATGGATCGCTATTGTTAATAAATTAACTAATAGATTAATTAACGACGATCTAAAAAATATTGCAGATATTCAGGCAGAAGCTATAAGTCAACGACAAATTGTAGTCGAAGAAATTAAAAATTATAGCGTTAAAATACATAAACTGGTTCAAAAAACAAAAGTTCTAACAAAAGAAAGATTTGAATTCTATGCAACATCATATCAAGTTAAAACGTCTGGAACAGAAAAATTAAGACTTATCGAAGCAGATTTATCAGAACATCAATGCTTTATAAATGAACTAGATGAACATGTAAATTTTTTAAGAGATACTTCTAAAAATCTAGAATCTATAAACTATTCAGTTAAATCTAAAATTGAACTGGCTAATATATTAGGAGGTTACAAATAATGATAACTAATAATTATATTAAAAAATTTGAAATAAAATCAGATTTTATAATAGCAGAAGGAATGAATAGCCCAAAAATTACAATAATACATTTCGATGACTCAAAATATATTTATAATTCTGACAAACTATCATTTGATTTATTAGATAATACTATTAAAAACCATATAAATATTGTTTGTTTAAAACAAATTAGAAAAAAGAAATTATTTTTATTAAATGAAATTAGATGATTTGGCATATAAATTATTTATAGAAAAATTTGGATTTATTTCAATTCAGGATTTTAAAATTAATATTTTTATGAAAAATAAAAATAGATATAAATCATATTACGATAAAGCAAATAAAATTCTAAGAAAAGAAAAATTAAAGACATTAAAATCATATGGAACTAAATAATTTAGCATATAAATTATTAATAAACTACTTAGGATTTACTCCAAAGTATTATTGTAAAAAAGATTTTTTTATTAAAAATAAAAATAATTTTAAATCATATTACGATAAAGCAAATAAAATTTTAAGAAAAGAAAAATTAAAGGCATTACATGAAATTTAAATTAAATAAAGACAATTCAAAGTTAATTTTAACAGAATCAACCAAAGGAGAATATAACCAACTTAAACTATATCTAACCAGAAAAGTTCATAACTACCGTTTTATGAAAAGGTTCAAGCTTGGTGTATGGGATGGAAGTATAAGTTATTTTGGAAATCCAGGTGGATCAATTGACTTTGGATTATGGCAAGAAATATATAAATGTTGTAAAGAGTATGGTTATAAATTTATAATTGAAAATCAAGAACAATTTCCACGTAATAAAGATATATTAAGAGAAAATGTACAAGATTTTGTGACTGAATTTTATAAAGATCATAAAACTCCTGATGGTAAACCTTTTATGCCATATGAACATCAAGTAGATGCAATATTTCAATTATTAAAACATCAATATGGATTAATTGAAATTGCTACTGCTGGAGGTAAATCATTGGTATTTGGCACATTACTATTTTATTATTTAAAAAATATAAATACAAATGCTAAATTTTTATTGATTGTCCCAAGTATAAGTTTAGTTACTCAATTTTATAATGATCTTAATGATTATAATTACGGTTTTAATAATGATAATAAAAACCCTATTGATATTAGAATTGATGAAGTTATGAGTGATAAACCAAGAAAATATAGAGATGGTGAAAAAATACCAAATATATACATTGGAACTTATCAATCATTAGAAAAATATCCTAAAACATTTTTTGACCAATTTGAAGTTGTAGCATGTGATGAAGCACATACTGCAAAAGCTATTACCATTCAAACTATTTTAACAAAAACGTTTGGAGTTGCAAAATTACGATTCGGAATGAGTGGATCTTATCCTTCGGATTCTTCAATAGAAATATTAACAATTCAATCTTTAATGGGTCCTAAATTAATAAATATTAGTGCTAGAAAATTAATAGATAAAGGATTAATATCAGATCTTAAAATAAAAGTTATCATGTTACATCATGATAATCATAAATTTGCAGAAGGAGTTAATAATATAAAAAAAACTGACGGTCAACGTGCATGGATTTTAGAACGTGAATACGTACATAATTCAGCAAAAAGAAAAACATTTATTAAAAATTTAACAGATAAATTTAAATCTAATTCTCTTATATTATTTCATACTATTACTTATGGAACAGAATTATATAATTATATCAAAGATAATTGCATTGGTAAAGATGTGTTCTATATTGACGGTACAACATCTACAGAAAAAAGAGAATATATCAAGAAAAAATTAGAAGATACTTCAGGTAATCCTAAAATACTTTTAGCATCTTTCGGAGTATTTTCTGTCGGCGTAAGTGTTAAAGCAATAACAAATATTATCTTTGCGGATTCTTATAAAGAGCCTAAAATAATAAGGCAAGCAATAGGGAGAGGTCTAAGATTACACAAAGAAAAAACAAAATTAATCGTATTTGATTTGGTAGACATTTTTCATCCTGACTATAAAACAATATTATGGAAACAATATGAATCTAGAAGAGATGAAGTATATAAAAAACAACAATATCCTTATGATGAATTAAAGGTCAAATTATAATTAATCTTTAATTCTTATAAATTTGCAATTTAAAAAATTTTCAATTTCTTTTTGCCTATCAAGATCTTTTTGTCTTAATTCACCTTTTATAAAATGATGTTTTTCGTCATACTCATATACTACATTATTTATAGCATCATATCCATCTATCCAATAACCAAGTTCTTCAATATGATATTCTCCCTCATTCATTGCATGTTGAATATGAATATTTTCATTCTTTGATATTTCATCAAAAATATCACAACCTTTTTTATTATATGATGGAAATACTTGATTTCCATCAAATTTATCATCACTTAATCTTTTTAATCTTTTTAATCTTTTACTTGTATTACTACATTTTTGACAACCACACAATAATAAATGATGAGATGAAGTTTGTTTAAAATCGCCATGTATAGGACAACTAATTACTAGCTTCGTGCTTGAGTCAATATAATTAGAATCTGAATAATTTGGATAAGTATATTTATTGTTGTGTAATATTTTTGCTTCAGAAACGAATTTTTTATATCTTTTTTCTATTCTTTTTTCTTTATTACATTTTATGCAGCCTCTTCCGTCAATTAAATCTTTCGGTAACATTTTAAATTCTCCGTGTTTTTCGCATTCTACAATAACACAAGTATGATTATTAACATATACACTCTTTGAAAAATCAAGATTATTTTTATATACTTCATTTAATTGTGCAATAAATGTTTCCTGACTTTTAGCGAAATACAATTTTGCAGCGCATTTATAACTACATGAAAATATAGATTTTCTCATATAAACATCATATCTAATTTGAGTTTTTCTATGACAAACATCGCATTCTACATCAATAATAACTTTTGAATTCGGTTTTAAATGACAAACGTTAACTTCAATATATTCATTTAATTTTACTTTATATCCTAATTTTTCAAAATGATCTTTGTTGCTTGTACTAATTCTAATATTAACAGTTTTACTTATTATCATTTATTATTTTATTTTATTATCATATATTTATATAAAAATAATTAAGTTTTGTTTATTTTAATTATAATCACTAATATTTAATATATAAATAAAAAATTAAAATGGAAATAAATAAATTTAATGAATTTATTAATAATGATTTATTAGTTATAGAAAAATTAATTGATGATTTAGAAAATCAAAAAGGTAATTGTTCAGTATTAGAAAAAATATATTCTCATCCATCATATATTAAAATTATAGAATATGGTGAAAAATCAATACCTTCATTATTAAATAGAATAGATGAGAGTATGTTTTGGTTTGAAGCATTACGTAGAATAACTGGGGACGAGCCTGACAAAGAATCAATTAAATCAATTGATATTATGAATTCTTGGAAAAAATGGGGTATAGAAAATGGATATAAATAATATTGAAATTTGGCATCCTAAATTGATAGGTAAAAATTATAAAATTATAAATATAAATTATAATTTAATTGTTTTTAATTGTTTTGCATATAGTTTAGATATATTTGATGAATGGTGTGGCGCATCAGAAAAATCTTGGCCTTATAATATATTACCGCGTAGTTCAAAATTAAATAATTATATTAAATATTATAATTTATATGGATATAATATATGTGATAATGATGAGTATGAATTTGAATATGAAAAAGTAGCACTTTATGTTGATAATTCTAATAATGTAAATCATGCATCTAAACAGTATGAAAATATATGGAGAAGTAAATTAGGAAAATATGTTATAATTGAGCATGAATTAGAATGGTTAACTGGATTTGATGCTGAAAATTATGGTAATATTGGTGTGATTTTAAAAAGAAAGAGAAAGGCATAAAAACTTTTTATATTTTTTTATATATAATAAAAAAGAAAATATGAAACTTGGAAAATATTTTAGTTTATCGGAATTAACTGTAACTTCAACAGGATTAAATAATTTACCAATGAAGCCAGAGCAAGATAATTTAGTATTATTAGTTAAGAATATACTTGATCCATTAAGGGAATTATATGGTAATCAAATTCATATAAATAGTGGATATCGTTCTCCGATAGTTAATAGAGAAATTAAAGGGTTCATCAATAGTCAGCATGTATTTGGTCAAGCAGCAGATATTACAGGTGGTAGTCCAGAAGAAAATGAAAAACTTTTTAATTTAATAGTTAGCAATTTCAAATTTGATCAGATTATAAATGAAAAAAATTTCGAATGGGTACATGTTAGTTACTCAAATGTTAAAAATAGAAATGAAAAATTAAAATTTACTGGTAAAGGTTATATAAAAATATAAAAAAAGACTGTCATAATGACAGTCTTTTTAATTATATATTGAAATTATTTGACTTTAATATGTAGTCATATTCTATTCTTATATTATCATCTAATATTTCATCAGGAATATTATTAATTAGAAATGAATTATTCTTTAAATATTGTTTTTGAAAATTATATGTCATAAAAATATTTATAATATTTTTTGCTGAAATTTTATTTGAAACATCTATATCTTTTGATGGAGTCCACTTTTTAGTATTTAAATCTAATTTATATCCATTATAATAAAATATCATTTTATCTAAAAATAATATATTACTTAATGATGGTAATTTATTTTTAAAATTATCATTTATAAATTTAATTGTATATTTTGCATAATCTGTATCCCAATTTAACCAAAAATTAGTAGATAAAGAATATATAGAATTTATTATTAATAAATCTTCATATGATAAATTAGATTTAATTATTTGTTTTTTATTTGTCATTATTTGATTAGATTTTGTGATATCACTTGTGATACTATTAACATAATCAATTATATTACCTAAAAGTTTCATTGGATTATTAATTATTGTGTTACTTTCAAGATAATCTATAATCTCACTATATGCTTCATGCCAATAAAATGAATATAATTCATTATTATGAAGTATATTTAATGTTCCACGTCTAGGGGAGAAATCAAACCCAAAGGATTTGTTTTTACCTATATCAGATATATTGAATTCATTTAATTTTTTGATGTATTTCATAATTTACATATTAAAATTTGCTGCATCTTTTTCTAAATTAAAAACATTAGATATTTTACAATAATATATAACTGTAAATTTAATACCTACTATTTCTTTATGATCTTTAACTTTTGCTGTCATATATATAGTATCACCTTTTTCTACTATTCTACCAATATTATAAGTCATATATCTATTACCTTCTTCATCTATTAATTTACAAGTATATTGAGTGCCAAATTCAGTGTTTTGGATTTTAAAATTATAAACATCAGCTTTTATTGTAATTTTACTTCCAATCTCACCAACATATTTACTTATACTTTCTTCTTGATTTTTTTTGGTTAATGTTTCAAAGAATAGATTTTTATATTTTTCAATTTCATTCGCCATATCTTCATTTCCTTGAAATCCTTTAGATAACCAAACAACATATTGAGGATCATCTACGAATACTTCACCTATTGTTTCTCCACGATGTTTTCCAAATTTTAATATTTTATTTTTTTCTGCTTGAAATAATCCAGCATATGTACCAAATCTATCTATAATAACTGGAATTTGACCAGAAGCTTTAGCAGCTTTTTTAACTGCTGTCGTAAAGTCAGTACTTAAATTACAAATATAATAGCATGATGCACTTCTTGGATTCCATCTCCAAAAAGTATAATAAACGGAGTATTTTCCAGATACATCTATATAAAAGCAGCCTACATCTCTAATTGTCAATTTTTTATCTTTTCCTTCTTCTAATATTTTTTCAGCTTCTAAAACATCTTCATCACTTGGTTGTATGAGTTGATTCATTTTAGCTTCTTTGATATATTGCAAGTATGTTTTCATATTATGAATGATTTATTTTTTAATTATATATTAAAAAAAATAAACAAAAAATAATAATTATCATATAACTTAATAATAAAAAAAATATAAATATAATATGATAATAACATTAACGATTGATGATATTTTTAGACGTTGCTTATGGAGTGACTACAAAAGATTTGTACTTAAAGATAAAAATGAGCAAGAGATTCAAGAAATTGTAAAAGAAAATAAGCCAATCGTCATTTCAGAAAATGATGCATATGCAATAGGATTACTAAAAACAATAGAGACAGATAATTTAGTACATAGGTTTATTGTTCATATGAAAGAGATGATAAGTATAAAATCAAATATTTTTGATAAAAATGTTTATTTATCTGTTAGAATAGTAGAAAATGAATTAGAAAGTTATAAGAAAAGATTTCCTGATTATTGGGATTCAGATCCAGTGTTTACTGATGCTATAGTAGATTTGAATAATTTCATTAATAATGCGTTACAGCAAATTAAAAAATTTGAAGTTTACGAATTTAAAATTAAAGATAAAAAAATTAGATATTATTTATCTAAAGATATTAAAAAAATGATTGAAAATTAAAAATAATTTTGTATCTTTGTAATATAATATTAAAAAGAACCTTATATTGAGGTTCTTTTTTTATAAATTAAATTTAATTGCATTTATATTAGATTCAAATTCATCTATTTCATCTGTAGTTAAATATCTAATTATTTTATAAAAAAGAACAGTATCAGTTTTATTATCATCATATAATATTTTATATGATGTTGTAGAGTCAAAGTTATTTTTTATTATTTTTGATTTTTTATCAACTCTATGATGTGGATCAAAATAAATATTAACTAAAATATATTCACCTTCTTTATAATTTTTATTTTCAATCATTTCAAATTTCTTAATATATTTCATAAATTAAATTTGTTTATATCTGTTTCAAGTTTATTAAGTTTATTATAAATATTTTTTATAACAGTTAAATTAGATTTATTATCATTTTTATATATATCTAATGAAAATCTAATATTATTTGATGATTCACTATAATTAAAACTTACTTCATATTTATCACCGTTATATTCAAATTTATAATCTGGATAATTTCTGGTAAAATGAATTTCATTATTCGTCCTTTGTTTAGAATTTGATGCGCTATGCCAAAAATAACATTTCTTATATTTTTCAGCGCAATCTATTGTATATTTAAGTTTTTTTGTCAATTCTGGATCATATAAAAAATCATCTTCTATCTTCTTTTTAGATTCATTTATAAATTCAATAAAATTTTTCATATTTTTAATTTTTTTATAAGTATAAAAGATTGATTTTTATTATCATCATAATCTTGATATATTTCAAATCCGCATTTTAAATATAAATTTACTGCTTTATAATTATTTTTATAAACAAGTAAAGTAATAATATTAATTTTAAGTTCATTTTTAACATAATTAAATATCTGTTCTAATAGATATTTAGCATACCCTTTTCCTTGAAAATTTTTAACCGTTTTTAAATCATGAATAGTTACATATTTTTCATTAAACCATTTATCTGGATGTTCTATTCTAAAACTAGATTCAGATACTAAAATATCATCTAAAAACAACTTAAATTTATAATTCTTTTTATCAATTACAATTTTTTTTTCTGCTGTTATATACAAAAACAATAAAGTACAATTAAAAAGTATACACTTTCCAATGGTTTCTTTTAGTATTTTTGCTAGAACAGTCAACTGGCTTTATATCGGTTAGCTGCCAACGGTATATAATTCCCGCCTTTTTGAATAGTTTATAAAGGCTTACCCAGTTTTCACAATCTTTAACAACTGAAACATCAGGAAAAGAATTAATAAATCTTTCAACCACTGTGTTCAGCATTGTACTTGTAAATTTTGGATAAAAACCATTCTTATCATATTTATAAGCTCCTCTTCTTCCGATTTCAGTTGCTGCTGCAACAGGGTCGAATACTGAGTAATTTATATTTCCGATAAAACTTGAATAACAAGGATTAACTTTTATTAATATTAATCCATTATTATCACAATGTTTATTTATTAAATTTGTTTGGAAGCCTAAGTTCCAACAATTATTTATTTTACGACGAACTTCTTTTGACATTTCATCCTGACTATTTGATTTAAAGTTTAAGTCTTCCATCACAAAATAACCACACTTGTAGTGAGTTATTATATCAAATATCTTAACGTAAATGTTACCGATTTCATGTTTTCTTTTTCTGGTTAGATAAAGACTTTCGTCTACGGTAACATCTTTACCTGATTTTTTCATCAACTCACTTAAGTCATAACATTTACTATCAATTACTTTAACTTCATCATTTGATGTTTTATCTAAGATTACTAAACCAATATAATCAGGATTTAAATCAACTGCAGCAAATCTATTTTGATTTTTGCCTACAAGTTTTCGTGATGTTTGTTCTTGTTTATGTTTAATGTAAATGTTTTTGTCGTACTTACCATTATTCTTTTCTTTGATTTCCTTGATGTAAGTTTTATAATCAAAAGGTTCACCATTAATCATTTCATTATCAACTGTAATACAAAGATATTCATGATCTAACTTGACTGAAATAGGTAATATATTTAAGTCTTTAATTAATTGAAGATCCTTCAATTGTTTCTTATAATTACCTTTAACTACATAATTGATATAAATTTTATTCTCGCTGTTCATTTTATAAATGATTTGATTATTAGTAAAATCAAATTCAAAAAATCTATTAGAATTAGGATCACATTTAGATCCGTAAAGACTCAAAGGAAGGATTCTATTCGAATGATATTCATCTGTTTTAGTAATTATAGTGTTTTTATTTTCCTTTTTATCATTATTTAAGTAGGATATTTCTTTTAGTAGTTTTCTTGTACCGAAAGTAATATCCTTTGATAAATTTCTATTTTTATAACTTAAGTTTTTCTGATATTTAAATAGATTCCTTGTTTCTTTTTTGGTTAATTTTATTTTTGATTGTAATTCTTTTATATCATCTTGTAAATCAAGTATTTCCTGTGATAATTTATCTTTATTTGTTTGAATTTGCTTAAATTTTGTCTTAACATCAATTATTAAACAGTTAGACTCGTAAACACTCAAACCATATATTTTAGTTAATTTAGTAATATATTCTTTATCATTAATTTTATCATAATGTTTATAAAGTTTACGAAAGAAATATGAAAACTGTTTCTGACGATTTAATATTTTAAGTTTACCCTCTTCACTAACGTTAAATCCAACTTTTATTGATATCATATATTATCTTGTAGTTCTTTTTTAATTTTATATCATTTATTATCTTGTAGTTCTTTTTTAATTTTATTTAATTTTCTTCTATTTGAATATGATTTCATAGAGAAATAATGAATAATAGAAATCAAATCATCTGTTAATTCTTGTTCATAACTTTTGTTTTGTATGTTATCACTTATGACTATAATTTTAGTACCAAAATATTTAAATACTTCAGTAATAAGGTCGAATCCAAATCTACATAATCTATCTTTATTTTCAACTATAACGCATTCAATTTTACCTTCAATAACAAGTTTAATTAATTTATTTAAACCATCTCTTTCAAATGACATACCTGACTTAATATCTTCAAATTGCTGTTCAATTACTATATCATTTAATATAGAGAATTCATAAATTCTATTAGATTGTTCTTTTAAATCATTTTTTCTTGGTTGGTTTGAAACTCTGGCATAACTAACATTAATTCTTTTATGTTTTATTTTTTTAACTCCAATTAATTTATATACATCTTCGTCATTATAAATATATGAATAATTATTTATTTTATTAATTTTTATTAATCCTTTTTTAATATATTTACTTAATGTAACTTGGGTTATACCCAATATTTCTTTTACTTCTTTTGCTTTCATAATTATATATATTAAATAAAAAATACCGTTTTTTGCTAAAATAATATAATTTATATAACGTTATATAATTATAATTAATAGTCTTTTATTATTTTTGTATTACATTTTCAGTTATAAATTCAATATATTTTTTCATATTTTTTATTCCCATCTATTATTATAAATATTTGATGTATACAATTCTTTAGTTGCATTATCAGCTAATATTAAATTATTAGAATCTTGCACTACTCGTTGTAATAATAAATTAGATTTAGATTCATCAGGAATAACATCATCATATATCCTTATATTTGTCAATTTTATATTAGATGAATTTATTATTATATTTTGATCAACATTAAATGTATTTAATGGTACAGTTACTCCTTCATATTCATCAATATATTTTATTGACGCTATATTATATAAACTTGTGTCAGTTAATTTATCAGCAATTTCAGTATTTTTAACTGGTCTATATCCATTTGATGTATAATACGATATGTCATTTATATTTGTATTATCTAATATAACACTTTTATAATTAGGTGTAAACATTGTTATTTTATAATTATATCTTCTTTTAAATAAATCTAAACTTATTGTTCTTTGTCTATTATCTAAATTTACAGTTAAACCATACCACATATTTGTTGTTAATCCTGTTATTGGTAAACTATAATTTATGTTATTTATAGTCAATGTTATATTATTATTTGCGTAAGATAATTTATATCCTTTATTATTAATTGAATCATAGTTGTTTATAAATTCAAAATAACTTTTATTACTAACATAATAAGAATTAAATATATTTTCATCAATTGCCTTATTTGGATCAAAACTATTATTAAAATTAAACCACACATTAAATGCTCTATTATCACTAAAATTCAAATTTGAATCTTTATATGTATAAGTAACTGCGGTTGTACCAGAAGATAATGATGATAAATTATAATAGCTATCTGCTATTTTTATATCTTTTAATGAATTATAGATATCTTTTTTAATTATCTCTAATTTTGGATTAACAATTAATCTATAAACTTCGTGTGTTATAGGTTTTAATTGTTTATTTGCAATTTTATCTTCTTGTTCTCTTATTTCTCCGCCAAATAAAGAATCTATAGTATTATTATTTGTTAATGATTCAATAAGATTTTTTGATGCATTAGAAACATTAGTTTCATTTGCAAGTTTTTCATATTTTTCAAGAACAACATTATAATAAACACCCATATACATAATATCTCTTTTTACTTGAGCATGTTTAATTCTATACATACGATTTGCTTGACAAAAATATATAATATCTTTTTGGAATGGTCTTTTTTCTATTCCAAATGCATTATGAAATTCGTCTTTTAATATAATAACTTGAAATGTATCCATCATATCTAACATATATTCATTTATTTGAACTTGATTATCTGGAAAATTATTTTCAGGTACAATTATTTTTATTTTTTGTGTATCTACTATATTAAATAATTGATATTCATGTAATATACTATCTATTCCTTTACCGTCAGGATCTGTTAAATGATAATCAACTGTCCATCCAAATATTTTACCTACTGTATTTGATAAATATGTATACCAATCTCCTATTTTTTGTCCAGCATAAGGATTAAATATGCCTTGTGATGCTGCTGTTTGAGTTGAATCTAATCCAGTTGTATTACTTTGTGAACTTAGACTTGGTATAACATTACCTGATATATAACAACTTAATCCTTTTGTCACCCAATCTTTACTATAATCTAATGGAGTTTTACTATCACCTTTATATGATGTTATACCATTTAAACAAACTGAATTTGTACCACTATCTGTTGAATTTGAAATTGTAGTTCCAGTATTTACTGCAGGATAAGAAACTGCACAATCCTCTCTAACTCCATATCTATTAGTTTTAAGATAATTATTATTAATATTTTGAAAATCTCCTAATAATATAATATCATAAATTTTAGATGTTGTTCCAGTATTTATTTTAGAAACTGAATACTCAACTTGTGCAAATCTAATTGGATTTATTTTTACAGTTGATATATTTTCTGTTGTTAAATTTTCCCAAGGCGTATATGTTCTACCATTATCTTGAGTGAATCTATATTTAATTTGTAAATTATTAGTATTTGATCCATATATTTCATAACCAGTTAATTTGAAAACTTTATAAATATCTTTTGGGGTAAATAATATAAATTCATTATCTGGTATATTAACAATTGTATCTGTTTGTTCAATATCATAAGTTCCTTCGATTACAATTGTATTTATTGTAAGTGCTGGTATTGTAGTAGTATCAGCATCAATTCTATAATAAGCTAAATTTAAATATAAGTTATTTAATGAGCAATAATCTTGTGTAATTCCTGTAATAGGAGAATACTCACTATAACTTATACCACTTCTTGTATTGCTATAAGAAAAATATTTTTTGAAATAATGATCATTAGTTTCTCCTTTTACAATATCTGTAAATTTTGTAATTGATGATATGCTTTTTAATGGAACGATAGAAAAATTTTTAATATCACGAATTTGAGTAGATATTTCATCTGTATACGTTGGAGTACCTAACCAACTCATTGTAAAAGTACCATCAAATTTAGGAGTGTAAATATATCTCATTTTTAATTATTTTATATTTCTCTTATATATAAAAAATTTAATTATAATATATTTTTTAAAAATTAACTCTTTCTTTTACTCTTATTGCATAACTTAATATTGATTCATATGTATAATAAGAATTTTTCATTTTAGGGTCTTTATATAATTTAAAATCAGGAATAGAAGAAATATCAACTTCTAATATTACCCATTCGTCGATATTCATATTGAATAATTCTGTCTTATCATATTTATTTTTAAAAAATTTTCTTTTTTCTGCACAAAATTCTTTAGCATCTGACAAATTGTCAGTTAAATATACTCTATCTACATCATTAGATATCATATTTTGAGATTTAGGAACTAATCCTATTTTTTTAATTTTTTCGTAATAATATTTTGTTGTTGCATGATATAATATATCAGGTGTTCCATCAGGTACATCAAATCTTTTTTGAAATGTTATATTAAATATTGTATCTTTTGATATCATTATACTTTTTATTTCTAATCCATTATTATCAATTATACTAGGTTTAAAATATCCCATATTATGCATAAAACTAGTCAATTCTTTATTAAATTGTTTTTTATTTACATTTGAAATATCAATTGATAATGAAATATATCCTTCTAATTTTTTTATTTCATATTTAATATTATATGATTTTATTAAATTATCTAATTTTTCACAAAAAAAGTCATAATCAACAGAATGAATTAATCCCTCCTTCATAGCTAAATAAAAATGATTGTGAAAATAATCTGCTTCTTCATTAAAATTTCTATATTTTTCAAAATTTTTAAACCTATCTAGCATATTTTTTATTTATTATAGTTAATATAATTATATAAGTTTATATAAAATTTTGAATGATAAATTTTATATATAAGAGAAAACATTTTTTTATGGCTATAATCACCCCTAATGATCTTATTAATCCAACAGAAAAAACAATAAAGAACTGGAATTGCTCATTTATTGCAGTTGAAGGTCCAAATATAATTGAAAAATTAAGCTTAGAAGATTTGGCTATTCCATATGAATCTCAATATAGATCGAGAATAGTTTTAAAAGCTGGTGAATCTAATAAAATGCTTTACGGATTTATTGGTAAGGCTGTTACATTCTTAATGATAAAAGTAACTTATGATAGTTTATCTGATCCATATTATACATATGAACAAGAAAAATATAATATAAATTATTATTTTGAAAATGATCCTATTCTTAGACCATTAAATAGATTATTAATAATGACAGGTTCTTCTGATGAAAGAATACCACAAATTTATGTGACAAATCCATTAGATTATGACGTAACATTAGATGTATTAGAAGCAACAGTTGATTCTGAATTTGATGAAGATGATGATATACCTGCTGATTATCAAATACATTATGCTATAACAAATATATCAAGTACATATTCTGGAAAAACAGATGATGAATATATAAGATGTTCTGGTACAACAGAATCAGGTTCTACATATTCATTATATTTACCGTTAGCAACTGGTACAGGAAATGTATTAACAATCAAAAATATATTAAACGGAGTTATAACTATTTTAACACAAGATACAGATTTGATTGATGGTTTAAATTCATATGTATTAAATACTCAATATGAAGTAGTCGTGCTAATTGATGCAGGTACTGGTATCTGGGATAAAATATAATATAAATATGGCAAAAATAACAAGTAATAGTCTTTATGGTAAAACAAAAAGAGAAATAAAAAATTGGGGTAGAGATTTTAGAACATCAGATGGACCTCAAACATCTTCTGTTATGAGTCTCAGTGATATTGCAATACCGTATGATTCATGTTATACATCAAGAATAGTATTACCTTCTTATACTGAAGATTTTTTATTAAATTATGGTATAATTGAAGAATCTACTTTTTTATTATTAAAAGTTACATATAATGGTAATTATGATAATGAGAATGAAGATGCGTATGATCCATATTATTATTATGAACCAAGTACATATAATATTAATTACTATTATGATTCTAATTCAGGTATAACATATCCAATTGGAAGATTATTGCTTTTAAATGGCTCATTTCCAAATAAATTAGGACAAATTTATTTGAATAATCCATTAGATTATGATGTAGTTTTAGATGTAATGCAAGCTAATATTGAAGCTCCAATAGTTCAACCACCAAGTAGTGCAGTAACGATATCAAATTTGTATTATAGTGACATTATAACAAATCAAGTTGAATGTTATTCTTATACTGGATTAACAACAGGATCTACTGAATTTATTATTACTGGAATTACATCTTCAATAATAAGTACAGGTTATACAATTACACAATATATAATTCCATATAATACTATTATATCAATAAATTCAGATACATCATTATATTACATTTACATAAACACTACATCAACTTATTATACTATTAAATTTTTAACTCAATCTGATTATGAACAAGCATATTTTAGAATAATATTCGCGTATTCATCATATACAGATGGTAATTGTAGATATTTAACTACAACAGAAACATACGATAGTGGTAATAATATAAATTGTTAAAAATAAAAATTAATTATAAATGACTATTATATATTATAATTCTCCTATAAGTGGAACTACTTGGATTGGTAGTGGAACTACTGTACCACATAATGCATATTTGCATTTATATCATGATAGTGTTACAGGTTGGACATTAAATAGTTTAAAACATCTATTCATTAGTGGAATAACTGGTTGCATTTCAGTGAATATACCATTAGATAATATAACTTTTGAGTTATATGAGAAAGGTACAAATATACAATTATATGAATTAACAAAATATGGACAATATTTTATATATATTTCAATTTCAGATTCTGTTGGAAATATAACTACATCATATATTTATAATATTGTTGTAAATGATAGTTCTCCTGAAATAATATTTAATTGTAATATTTTTAATTCAGGATTGACAGGAAATACTATTGATTTTTCTGGAGCAACTGGTATAACATCAGGAATTAATATTTATTCTGGCGTAACATTTAATCTTTTTGAATTTGATAAAAATATAATTAATAAAGTTGATATAATTTATAATTGTATATGCTATGTGATTGATAATATTGATTATTGTATCAATAAATATATGATAAATGTTTTAATTATAGGATCAAATTTATTAAATAATAATGAGTATCAAGAAATTTCTATACCAGGTTATTATTGCATAAAATTATCTTTAATAAATAGTACAAATTATGAGATTGTTTATTATTTTCTTGTAGATGCTGTTTATGATCCAAATAATTATAATTCTAATATTTATTAATATTATTGACCTAATAAAATAAATATATAAATTAGTAAAAATTAAATAAATAAATGAGTAAAGTAACTTTTGATGGATCAGCAAAAATAATAACTATAAATAGTGGAGTAACAAGTATTGATGTTAAAACTGATTTATATTTAGAATGGAAGCAATGGGTATTAGAAGGAGATAATTCTAAATGGCTAGCTGCATTCAGATCATTTGGTGGTGATCCAACTACATTAAATCAAAATGCTCCAAGCTACTTTTTTTTAACTAATAATTGGATAGTTAAAATAGAAAATTTAAATGTAGCAATACAAGATAATTTATATTCAGATGATTATGATATTCCTTATCTAAATATAAATTCTACAATATTATCAAAAAATTCTGATATACCTAGTATTGATAGTTTAACTGGTATTACAGAAACATTATCAGATATGAATAATACTATCATAGATATTTCATTTGATGTTAAACATATATTAGGATTATCACAGCAAAATTATAGATTAAGTAATCATGTTTATGATGATGATTTTAGATTGACATCAGTTACAATAAAATTATTTAATACTAAAACTGATTGTAATAATAATGTTAATAGTTTTGCTAATTATACAATGAATGCGGCTTATGATGATAATGGATTATTAATTGATTATAAAGTAGTTAAAAATTAATTCTTATTATGATTAATCACATAACAACAAATTTAGTAACTAAAGGTTTATTGAATATTTCTAATATTACAAAAGGAATGATACAAATTAAGTATCAAATAATATTTAGAAAAAGAGGAGGATCGAGTGCTAATGTTGTTCATTCATATGATAATGATGAAGCATTCTATGATGAACTTAGAAAGCATAAAGAAGAAGAAATTGACTACATAAAAGTGTTTGTTGATTGGAAAGGAGCAAAATTAAAAGCATTTAAAAAAATTGAAGTTAAATTATTAAAAGAACATATTGAAGCAGAAATATTATTAAAAACAAATAAAAAATTCACAGTAGAAATAATAAAATAAAAAAGATGTAATTTATATTACATCTTTTTTTATAAATATTTAAGTTATTTAAATGAATCAAATTTCATTATACTGGAAACTACTTTTTCTTCTTTTTTAGATTTTTCTGTTTCTTCATCAACATCTTCTTCAACAATTTCTATTTTTTTCTCAAAAGCTGCTTCCAATTTTGAGATTGTGTCATTTTTCTCGACTACTTTTTCAACTTTTTTTTCAACTTTTTTTTCAACAATTGGTTTATTTTCAAATTTTGTTTCTGATACAGATATTCTTGGTTTATTTGAAGGTTTTTGAATTTCAGATACCATTTCTTCTATTTTAATAGAAGCTTTACTTTTTATTTCAAAATTATCTTGCCACACTGGAAAATATAAATCTTCTGATATAATTTCAAATTTTATTTTTCCATTATCACCTTTTTCATATAGACTCAATTTAGGAATTTCAAATCTACAAATATCATTTTCAATCTTACCTATTAAAAGAACATTTTTATTTTCTTTTGTCATTAATATTAATCTTGGCTCAACATCATTTACGTTAATGCCATCACTATTTATTTTAAATTTTAAAATATCATTCTCTTTATTGTTAAATAAATCCATATTAATTATTTATTTTTTATATTCTATATATTAATAAAAAAATATAGAATTATATATTAAAATTTTGATCTTCTTTTTTTAATATATAATAAAAAATTAAGTTTAATGTCAACTGGAGTAATACTTCCAAATAATTCGTTAATAGCAGATTTGACCAGTAAATATTGGCTTTATTTTTCAGATAATTTTGGAAGTATAAATGCTACACTTATTAATGATTCTAATGGACATCCAATAACAGGATATATATCTGGAAGAACCTCAATTTATTATGATTTTGATTATTCTGGTAATACTCAAGAAGGTAGAATACCAAACACTGATGTAGATTTTACTGCTGTTGCCATTGGGCAAAATATCGCTAGATATTCTATAATTAAAGGTGTAATCACAAGTGGTTTAACAAATATAATTTTAACTTCGGATACAGATTGGAATTATTCTGGTAATACTCAAGGAACAAGTGGCACATCAGGAATAGATGGAGAAAATGGTACATCAGGAGCTTCTGGTAGTGAAACTCTTGAACTTACAATTACTGGAGTTCAAGATGGTATAAATAAGAATTTTATATTATCTAGCGGAGTCAGTTATATCCACATGTTTTATGTTGATGGTCAATTACAAACATATAATAACGATTATTATGTTTCTGGATTAACTTTAACATTTATTAAAATACCACCTAAAGAAAGTGATATTTTAAGATTATTCATCACACAGCATGGCGGTGTTTTTGGTACATCAGGAACAGATGGAACATCAGGAACAGATGGAACATCAGGAGCTTCTGGTAGTGAGTCTCTTGAAATTACAATTACTGGAATTCAAGATGGTATAAATAAGAATTTTATATCATCAAGTGGTATTAGTGAAAATCATATGTTTTATGTTGATGGTCAATTACAAACATATAATAACGATTATTATGTTTCTGGATTAACTTTAACATTTATTAAAAATCCTCCTAAAGAGAGTGATATTTTAAGATTGTTTATTACTCAGCATGGCGGTGTTTTTGGTACATCAGGAACAAACGGTACAAGCGGATCATCAGGGTCATCAGGTAGTTCAGGGTCATCAGGTAGTTCAGGTTCATCAGGTAGTTCTGGAACAAATGGTACATCAGGTATAAATGGAGATATTATAAACGAAATTGATATTTCTGGAATTCAAGATGGAGTAAATAAAAATTTTATATTATCAAATGAAATTGTAAGTGAAAATCATATGTTTTATGTAGATGGACAATTACAAACATATAATAATGACTATTATATCTCTGGATTAACTTTAACATTTATTAAAATTCCGCCTAAATATAATTATATTTTAAGATTGTTTGGTAGTATAGGCACAAATTATCATAATGGAATTACTATTAATCAAAATATTGTTGTTGATAATTATGGAACAATAAAAACATTAAATATTGTTAATGGTTTGATAATATCAATAACATAAATTATCAATAACATAAATTATCAATAACATAAATTATCAATAACATAATTTTATATATAATATAAATAAAAATAAATTAAAAATAATGAGTACAAGATTAGATGCGAATGATAGATTAAAAGGATTAAGTTTTAAAAAACCTTGTATCGTTGCGACATTAGAAAATGTAAATTTAACAGGGTCAACTAATGTAATTGATGGAGTATCTTTAAATTTAAATGATAGAATATTAGTCATAAATCAGATAGATCAGATAGATAATGGTATTTATATTGTTTCAAATGTTGGTACAGGTTCTGATGGCGTTTTATTACGAGCAAATGATTTTTCTACAAGTGATGATATATTTGCTGGAATTAACATTTATATTTTATCAGGAGATACATATAATGATAGTTATTTCATATTAAATACCGAAAATCCTATATTAGATATTACTCCGTTATTTTTCTCTAATAAAAAAATGTTAGATACTCAAAATGTAAGTAATAATCAAGTATTATTATATAATAATAATTCAATAATTGGTTATACAGGACTAACATATGATGGTAATACATTAGATATAAATGGTAATGTTAATATAACAGGTAATACAACAGTAATTGGAAATATTATTTCAAATACAATATCTGTAACAGGAGGAACTTCAACTCAATTTTTAAAAGCTGATGGATCTATTGATTCAACATCATATACTGATTTTAATTTATTTACTGGTGAAACATTTGATAGAATAAGTGGTGATACATATTTGAATAATTTATTAACAGGTGAAACATTTGATAGATTATCAGGTGATACATTTTTAAATGAATTATTAACAGGTGAAACATTTGATAGAATTTCAGGAGATACATTTTTAACTGAATTATTAACTGGTGAAACATTTGATAGAATTTCTGGAGACACAGTATTAAATGATTTAATTACAGGATTAACTTCAACAGTTAATAATAATTATAATTTATTAACAGGTGAAACATTTAATAGAATAAGTGGAGATACAGTATTAAATGATTTAATTGAAGAGTTATCAATAAATGCTCAAAATCAAATGAATAATGAAATTAATAATAGAATTTCAGGAGATACATTATTGAATAATTTACTAACTGGTGAAACATTTGATAGAATAAGCGGAGACACTTTTTTAAATGAATTATTAACAGGTGAAACATTTGATAGAATAAGCGGAGACACAATATTAAATAATTTAATTACTGGATTGACATCAACAGTTACGGATAATTATAATTTATTAACAGGTGAAACATTTAATAGAATTTCAGGAGACACATTTTTAAATAATTTAATTACAGGATTAACACAGAATATTATAAATAATTATGTACCTTATACTGGATCTACATCAAATATAGACTTAGGATATAATAATTTAACAGCTAGTTCAATTATTAAATCTGGTGGTACATCTAATCAATTTTTAAAGGCTGATGGAACTATTGATATAACTACATATTCAAATACTGGTCATAGTCATTATCAATTATTTCAACCAAATGGTACAACTCCTTTTGTCTATACAGATAATGGTGGGTCATTTCATATTGATGGAAATATTATTCAATCAGGATCAACATATGAAACTCATACAGAACAAATATACACTACTAAAGATTATATTTATTTGAGAAGTGGAGCAACTTCTGGATTACCTGATGGACAATATGCAGGATTTACAGCTAAATTATATGACGGATCTAATGATGGTCAATTAGTCTTTGATAATAAAGGCTTTGCAAGAGTTGGAGACGTAGGTAGTTTATTGAAATTAGCAGCTATTCAAGAAACACCTACAGATACACAATTTACTTACTATGATGCTGCAACTTATTCATTAAAAACACGTGCTTTTTTAAGTGGTGATATTACAACGGCTTTAGGATTTACTCCTTATAACGCAACTAACCCATCTAATTATATAACAATTGGATCAGTTCCTGTTGTAGCTACAACAACTCCTTTAATAAATGGAATTGCTGCAATTGGAGCAAGTGGTAAATGGGCTGATGGAGCACATGTTCATCCAGTTGATACTTCAAGACAAGTTGCATTAAGCGGAACTGGATTTGTAAAAAGCACATCAGGAACTATTAGTTATGACACTTCTACTTATATTCCAGTCACAGGAAATACAAATACAATAAACTTAGGTGTTAATAATTTAACAGTAGATACAAATACTCTGTTTGTTGATTCTGTTCATCACTATTTAGGTATTACTACAAATAATCCTAATGCGTCAGTTGATATTGGAGGTTTTGGTACACCTTCTGATTATGGAGGAGGAACTGGTACGGCTAAAGTTTTAATTGCTGATAACGCGACAGGGTCATCTGGTGTTCAAATGTATAATTCTAATTCAGGAACAGCCTCTGATTTTAGATTTGCCATTTTTAATAATAATAAAAATGAATATATGGCATTTTCAACGCCAGCCGATACTAATACTAATACTTTATTTGGATTTGCAAGAAGTACATCTAATTATTTATTTAATAATTTAAATGGAGTAGGTGGCACTCTTAGAAATTTAACTATTGGTACGGTTGGAAGTTCTGACCTTATATTTGGAACTAACAATGTAGAAAATTTAAGAATAAAATCTGGAGGTAATGTCGGGATTGGAACTACTACTCCAGGAACGTTATTAGAAATAAGTAACTCTGCAAATATATCTATTAATTCAATTTTAAGGATTAGAGACATTAATACTGGTGGTTCATATTTTGATATCGGTTCTGCTAATGGTAGTAGTGGATTATTCATTAATCAAGGCTCTACTAAGATAATGCAAATTAGAAGTAGTGGAAATGTAGGATTTGGAACTTCATCAACCCCTAACGCAAGATTTAATATTTATAAAAGTGGAATAATTGATTATTTCAATATTACAAGTTCAGTTGATGGTGATGTGATGGTTATCTTAAATAATGGCAACGTCGGGATTGGAGCTACCACTCCAGACCAAAAATTATCAGTTTGGGGTGGTTCACAAAATATTATTGATCCAACAACTTTAGGTTCTGAAAGCTTAACTAATGGTACGTTATCTGGTGGAACTTCTTGGACTGCAACAAATGATTGTACTTTAGTATCTAATAACGCAACTTGGACTTTTTCTGGTGGAACTGCTTCAACTCTTACACAAACGAATGCTAATTTAACAGTTGCAGGAGTAGGATATAGATGGTATAAATTTGTTTATACAGTATCAGCTATTTCTGGAACTCCATCTGCATCAATAACAACATCTTTTGGCGGATCAACAACTTCTCTTACTATAACAGCTGGAGCACAAACTACTTATTTTAAAGCAGCTACTACACCTACTGATTTTGTTATTACTTCTACTTTGGTATCAGGACAGACATTCACATTGGGTACGTTTTCGTTAAAAGAAGTTCAAGGTGGAAATTTAATAACTGGTGGATTGTTAACTGGTGGAGGTACAACTGGTATTAAAGTTTTAGCAAATGGAAATGTTGGAATTGGAACAACTACTCCTGGACAATTACTTGAAGTAAATAATGGGCACATAAATGTTTTAAATACCAATTATGGACTTCTATTAGCTTCTAATCAAGCTCTAACTAGGAATGGAGCAAAACTTGTACTTGCTAACTCAAGTGCATTTACTTCTATGGGGTTGAGTACCGTAGGAGTTGAAAGAATTTCTATTGATAGTTCAGGGAACGTAGGTATTGGAGTAACTCCAACGTCTATGCTTACTCAAAAATCTACAACCGCATTAGAATCTGCTACGTTAGGAACTGAATTAACAGCTTCTGGAGATACTTGGGGATTAGCAACAACTAAAAGCATAACTGCTTTTGCAAATTATGGATCTACTGTTGCTGGAACAGTTGAAGTAACTTCAAATGCTCATGGATTTCCAGCTGGAACAACAACTAATGTTGTAATATCAGGAACTACTAATTATAATGGTACATACACAATAACATATATTGATGTTAATAACTTTTATATTACGGCAACTTGGGTATCGAACGATGCAACTGGAACTGCAACTCAAACTGGTTGGTCTGGAACTTATGCTGGTGGATACACACACTCAACTGGAAATACAACAGCATTAACTGATTCTACATTGGTTCCAGTGGTTGGTAATTTATACCAAATAACTTATACAGTAACAAATAGGACGACAGGAACATTTACGATTACATTCGGCGGAGTTACATCTTATACTTATTCAGCAACAGGCTCATATGGTCCTAAAGCTGCAACAGTAGGAACATTAACTATTGCTCCAACGACTGATTTTAATGGCACAATAATACTTTCAATTAAATTAATTGCATCATATTCTCCTATTTATGTTATTCAAGATAGTTCTTCTGCTAATACATTAGAAATTCGTAGTTCTTTAAATACTTCAGTAAATTTATTCATAGGTAAAAACTCTGGAAGATATAATACAACAGGTATTAATAATACTTCACTTGGATCTGGAGCGTTACCGATAAATTCAACTGGATTTAATAATGTTGCAATTGGTGGTAGTGCTATGCAAGCGAATACAGCTGGATTTTCTAATATCTCTATAGGTTTTAATTCCCTTTTAAGCAATACTGTCGGTTATGCCAATACATCAATTGGTAATGCAACTCTACAAAATAATTCTATTGGTTATTATAACACAGCAGTTGGTATAAGTGTTCTTGTCACTAACACAGCTGGGTATTATAATACAGGCATTGGAGCAAGCGCGCTTAGTTCAAATTCTACTGGATATTATAACACTGCGATAGGAATTAATTCTATTAATTTAAATACTACTGGTTTTTATAATACTGCATTAGGTGGTAATTCTCTTAGTTCAAATTCAGTTGGATCATACAATACTGCTGTTGGCTATTCATCGATAAGTAATATTGTATCTTCATATAATACTGCTATTGGTTATATATCTGGTCGTTATATAACTGGAGGGGTAACAACTAATATCAATTCTTATAATTCTGTCTATATTGGAGCAAATACAATGGCATCTGCTGATGGCAATTCAAATGAAATAGTAATTGGATATAACGCAACTGGTAATGGAAGTAACTCAGTAACATTAGGTAATACATTAATTACTAAAACTATTTTACAGGGTAATACTGGTATTGGCGGATATACAACTCCTTTACATTTCTTAGATAATACTCAAACTCAGAATCAACGCACTGTTTATGGATTAAACGTGGTGATGAATGCTACTAATCTTCAACAAGATATAGTATCTACAGGTAATGATGAACCACTTTTAAATCAATACTATGCCTGGAAATTTACCGCAAGTGCTGCAAACACAATGGGTTCGTTATCAGTTAGATTGAAGAAAATAGGTACTGTTACAAATACAACAGATTATATTAGACTTAAATTATATTCAGATACAGGTACAGCCCCAAATGCTTTATTATACACTTCTGATCAGGTTAAAATGGGCACATTAACGACTTCTTATGTTGAATACTTGTTTGGTGGAGACTATACGATGGTTAATGGTACTTCATATTGGTTAGTAGTTGAAA